>JAEEGL011673358.1_pt1 | contig 11779 bp, 10 predicted proteins | sample 9134231 | NCBI WGS metagenome assembly JAEEGL01 (sample SAMN16246548, study PRJNA631951) | gut metagenome | biome: gut microbiome; feature: rumen; material: fiber-attached | host: Bos | place: Iran: Karaj | collected 2018-10
AGACTGTATCGACCTTGGTTTCTGGAAGAAGCTGTATGATGTTTCCTGATGCGTCCTTTACGACGAGCTTTGCGTATTTTGCTTTCATTAGTTGTGCCTGCTATTCAATATTTGACATGCTTTTATTCGGCGACTACAGTAAGACCGAAACTGGTTCTCTTGTTGTAGAACGTGGTATAGGTTGTTGATCCAGAAGGAACGTAGACTGTTCTGGTGTACGAGGTGTTCTTTGAACAGAAATAGTTGATGGTCGAGACCTTGGTCGATCCTATTCTCAGAGAAAATGCACCGATGGAAGCGCTTTCCAAAAAGCCGTAGCTGTTGTACGTAAACGACGTGATGTTGGTGTTGTACTTGAGAAAATCCGTTGGGAAATTGGAAAATGCCGTTCCTGCGGCTTGGCTGAAGAATGCGCCGACATTGGAGAGAGCCGTGTTGTACCTGACCAGATCTTCTGGTATGGATGCAAGATTCTTGCACGACCAGAACATTCCTCCCATCGTGGTCACAAGAGTGTTGTACCTGAATATTTCTGCCGGAAGTCCCTGCAGGTTCGTGCAATTGCGGAAAAGGCTTTCAAAGTTCGTGACGCCAGTGCAGCTGTCAAACAGATGTTCTGGCACTGTCTGCAGGTTGGTGCATGACTGAAAGCAGAATCCAAAATTTGTGACGCCAGTGCATCCATCGAATGCACTGCCTGAAATGGAAGTCAAGGCAGTGCATCCGTAGAAACAGTAGGTGAATGTCGTAGCTGACACGCAGTTCTTGAACAGGTTTGCAGGAATGGCCGTCAGCGATGTGCATCCGTAGAAGCAGTAGGAAAACGACGAAACGCCAGTGCAGGCAGAAAACATGTCGGATGGAAGGCTTGTCAGATAGTAGCACTGATAGAATGCATACACGAGGCTTGTGTTTGCCAAGGCAGCAGGAAATGGATTGTCTACCGATGTTAATGTGTTTCTGAAGTAGTACAGCTGCGGATTGCTTGAAGAAGTGACGCTGCCGCTTGACGTTGCCATCGTTGTTGCAGACCAGTCGGTGGAAATGACTGTTATCTGGTAAGTTCCTGGAGAGGAGTACGTATGCGTTTCTGAAGAACCCGATGTTCCGTCTCCCCAAAGGACAGTCAGATCCGCAGTGGCAGATGTAAATGGCATTGACGCAATGGCATTGGACGACGACACTTTAGTGGTGTCTACAGTGTAGGTGAACCCTGTCGCTTGATCAGTTACAATGCCTGCACTGGAAGCATTGACAGATGTCATCAAGCCTCCTGGAGCCGATGCTGATGCCGTGCAGGACAAGGTGAACATTGGCGTTTCATTGTTTGTTGGAATAGTGAATGCAAATGCATTGTCTGTAATGGTCTGCGCTGTGGAATTCGGCTCCATCGTACCCAGAGAATGCGTAGTACCGCTGTTTGCATCTGTTATTGATACATTGGACAAGGTAAGATTGCCAGTGTTTCTTGCTTCAATCCTGTAAGTGGCGGTTTCGCCGTCAGTCCATCTTGCATTAGACGGTGCATTTGTCAAGACGATCTTGACTTCAAGTTCAGGGTTCGGACTTGCCACGTTAAACGTTCTGGAATAGGAAGCATTGGCCGCATCTCCAAGGAAGGTTGTTCCTGCCACCTGCACGGAAACTGTGATGCCGTCTTCTGCCAGAATGTCCGCTTCAGTTATGTCCGTAGCCGTTCTGGAGTACGATACAGTTTCGTTCATTCCGATTGCGGCGGATTCGCTGACTGTCGTTCCTCTTCTGGTGCAGGTTGCCGTGATGGCCAGAGGGTTGTCGTATTCCGTATGGCTTGTGTTGGTGACAACAACGGTGTACGGAATCTCTGCGCCAAGCTCATAGCCTCCGGACGGCACGGTTCCTCCGGTGACTGCGATGCTGAAGGAAGGATCATAGTACGTTGCAGGAGACGGAACGCAGTCCAGATCGTCCGAATTGCCGTATGTCTTTACCGTATAGCTGGAAGAGTCTGCAAACTCTATGCCAAACGACATTGCCTTTGGATGCATCGTGCTGACGCATTCCGAAACATCGGCTCTGGAAACGGTATACCGTATGTCCTTGACGATAGACTCTCCTGCATCTATGTTGAGAGTTTCTGCGGTCGCGCCGTTGTATTTCAGCACGGCATCGGATATGTCGTACTGGCTGTCGTTGTACACCTCGTAGTGGATGCTGTATGGTTCGCCAAGCGTGTAGAACATATAGTTGGACGGCTCTCCGTTCCTGTAGGCATTGAACGTCAGCGTGGGTGATGCGGCATTGGGAACCACGGCTCCGATAAGCGTCTTGTTCGGATAGTCTGCCGTGCTGGCAACTGTAGGCTCTTCATAGACAACCTTGACCTTGCCTGCATTGGATGCCTGTTCAATTCGGCTTTCATAGCCTGCCAGTTCCGATGCAATGTTTCCGCTCGCCGAAGAATGATCGACAATGCTGTCAATTGTAGTCTTCGGATAAAAACAAGTGTCTTTTCCGTCAAGATCGCGAATCTTTATGGAACCTTTTGCATACTGGGTTGGCATTTGCTATTCTCCTATGATGGTGAGGCCTAAAGTTGAAGCGGCTGCATTAAATGTAGTTTCTGTTGTAGAGCCTGATGGCACATAGACTGTGCGGGTAGCATTGGAATTGAGTGTAACAAAATTAGAGCAGTTTGAAACAAGCGATGAACCAATGTGAATATTAAAGTCAGATAGAGAAGAACAATGATTGAAGCAGCCATTAAACGTTGTTACTGCCGTATTCTTGTCAAACAGTCCTGATGGAATGGATTGAAGGGTACGGCAGTTATAGAAGCAGCCATAAAAACTTGTCACTGCCGTATTCTTGTCAAACAGCCCTGCTGGAATGGACTGAAGGGAAGAGCAGCTATCGAAGCATTCGATAAACGTAGTAACTGCCGTATTCTTGTCAAACAGTCCTGATGGAATAGTTTGAAGGGAAGTGCAGTTTTGAAAGCAACGTGAAAAACCAGTCACTGCCGTATTCTTGTCAAACAGTCCTGATGGAATGGATTGAAGAGATCTGCAATCATAAAAGCAAAAACCAAAACTTGTCACTGCCGTATTCTTGTCGAACAGCCCTGCTGGAATGGATTGAAGAGATCTGCAATCATAAAAGCAGTATAGAAAACTATTCACTGCTGTATTCTTGTCGAACAGCCCTGTTGGAATGGACTGAAGGGAAGTGCAGCCATAGAAACAAAAAGTAACAGTTGTCATTATCGTATTGCTGTCAAACAGCCCTTCTGGAATGGACTGAAGGGAAGAACAGTCACAGAAGCAACTTTGAAATGATGTTGCTGCTGTATTATAGACAAAAAGATTAGATGGAATTGAAGTGAGTTTTGTACAATTATAAAATAAACTGGATAATATATTTGCAGAATTTGTATAATATCTTCTATAGCTGGCGCCAGAATATTGTTGATACCTTATTCTATAGAATTGCGGAAGAGGAGACAGCAGCTCAGTAACTGTATTTTTGAAATAGTATATATGCTGTGTTGTATAGTTGGATGTTGCATAGTCATAGTCTTGTGTAGCTGTGTCAAAATATATGCTGTTCCAGTTTGCCGAACTGACTGAAATGGTGTATTCGCCCGCCGTTGAATAGGTATGCACTGCAGCCGACGTATAGTTGTAGGAATATGAACTGCTTGTCAATGTAGACGTGCTGCCGTCGCCCCAGTCTACATTGATGCTGTAGGAATTGTTGTACAAGTCAAATGGAACGCTGATTTTGTTGTTCAGCGTCTGAGCTTTGAACTTGAACACGACAGCCTGCTTGATTGTCAATGTGCTACTGTTTAGATTAAACGTACCTGCTGCAGGAGATCCGCTTGTAATGGATGCCGTTATGGCAGATGATGCATTGTCTGCTGGAATGGATATGCTTCTATTGACGACAGACGATGCTCCAGGAGCAAGGGTTCCAATGCTGACTGATTCAGCCGTCCCTGCAGTTCCTCCAATTGTCGGTGCAATCTGAACCGCTATGTTGGATATGGTGACATTGCCTGTGTTTGCAACGGTCACTGCGTAGCTTACCGTGCCGCCTTCGGCAATATCCTGCGTCACCGTTGACTTGCCGTCTGAAAGAACGGAAATGCTTAGATTTGGCAATGGCGCCGCTGGATCGACGCTGATTGATGTTGATGCGGTAATTGGCGTACTGGCAAAGGACGTGCCGTTTGCCGTAAACGTGTCGGTCAGCGTGCCGTTCAGTTCGATCAGTCTGGCTTCAGTCAGGACAGGATATTCTATGTCGAAATATTTTGTCTCTCCCGGCGCAAAGGAAACAGTATCTGTCCAACCAGTGCCTTCAGACGCAAGCACGACATTGCTTATTGCCGTCATTGTGTTGTTGGCAACGGCACACGTATAGCTTGGCCGCTCGTTGACGTTTGCAGAGTACCACGATGATCTGGAAATGGTCAGAAACGGTTCGTATTTCTCGCTGATAAGATTGTCTTCGTAGACGTTCAGATATATCGCCGTGTCTCCTGAAATGCTGACCGTTCCCTGCGCTCCAGAACGGGAAACTGATACATTCTGTGGAGCAAGATTCCCGCTGTTTGTCAATGCAGCCAATACGTCCGCTTCAGTGATGGTGTAGTCTACCGTAGTTTCTATGTTCTGAAACGGATCTGCTGGGATGTCTTCCTGTTCCGTAGCGGCATTGGAGAAGGCAGGAACAACTAAACTGGCATCATCAAACTGAGCATTGCCGCTGTTGACGAACACGACAGAGGCAGACACCGTGTCGCCGACAACCTTGACAGGAGAAGACATTGCGTCTGTGGACACAACGGCATTCATGTGCTTTTCGGAATCGTATGCTGGGTCTCCATACCACGCAATTAGAGTCTCATTCAGAAAGTCTTTTGTCGTTTCTTTTGTTGGTTCGACATGCATCGGCTCTATGCAGGCTCTGGATTCGGCATTATTGATATTGGACGCGATCTGGTCAATTCTCTCTTTGACATTCTGTCCATTATTCATAAAGACGCATGATTGATCTGTCTTTGGATAGAACGGATGCATCTGTCCGTTTGCATCCTTGATTTTTATTGTTCCTTTTACTTCTAATAATGCCATTTTATTCTCCGATTACTGTTATGCTGCTGAAATAATAGGAGCAGGAAGACATCTTGTTAATGAATGTGTTATAGGTAGTGGAGTTCTCTGGAACATAGACTGTTCCAGACTCTGGATTGTAGAACATTCTAAGAATGTACTTAACTTGTTCTGAGCCTATTCTCAAGGTAAAGTTTTTTATGTCTTTAGTAGAGTCGAAGCAATAGTTGAAATCAACAGCAGATGTATTGTTGGCAAACAAGTTCTCTGGAATGGACTGAAGGGAAGTGCAGTTCCTGAAGCATCCACCAAAATTAGTCGCCGCCGTATTGCTGTCGAACAGTCCTGATGGGATGGACTGAAGGAGAGAGCAGTATTGGAAGCAGTATTGAAAACTAGTCGTCTGCGTATTATTGTCAAACAGTCCTGATGGAATGGACTGAAGGGAAGAGCAGTATTGGAAGCAGTATTGAAAACTAGCCGCTGCCGTATTGCTGTCGAACAGTCCTGATGGGATGGACTTTAATCTGGTGCATTTATGGAAACAACTGTAAAAATCGGTGGTCTCTGGAAAATTGGCGAACAAATTGTCTGGAACCGACTCAAGGTTGTCGCAGTAGTAGAACATGCAGCGCGTGGTCCTGTCTGAAGAGACGGCAGTCATTGATGAAGAAGAATAGTTCGAAAGATATTCAGCGCCTGCTACTGGAGGAATAGGATTCAGTATGTTTTTTACTGACTTGGCAAAGTACCAGATAATGTTGTATCTTGGATACGATGAATACCTGTTTGATGTACTTGAGTTCCAATCTTGATCGTAGTCCGTAGCAATCCTTATTTCATTCCAGTTGGTGTGTCTGACAGATACATTGTATGTTCCACCAACGGCATACTGATGAACGGCATTCTGCCAGTTTGAGGAAGTAATTGAACTTGTCGTGCCATCTCCCCAGTCAACTGTCATCGTTCCTGACCTATTGTACATTACGAATGGAACGGATGCATATCTGCTATTGCCATTTGTTGCATTGACAACGATGTTCCATTCGTAGTCCTTGCTGTCGAGCTGCCATGCAACAAGCATTGATCCGTTTAGTTGTTCATCCATTGATCTGTCTGTAACGTTGGTCAGCCATCTGTCCTTTATACATCCTTCCGACATTGCATTGCTTGTCTTCAATGTCGAATTCAGAATGCTTTCCAAACTGGTTCCTGTTTCTGGATCGAACACAAGAGTTGAAAGCGTATTCGGATAGAACGGAACTAGAGTCTCCTCTGCATTCTTGACCTTGATAGTTCCCTTGACGTATGAGATGTCGTCTGCCATTCTATTGCTTCCTGCGGTATATGCTGCAAAAAATATTTACATCATTCTAAAAAGATTGCCAGTTCTGCTTTGCTTGAATGCATTGTTCATTTCTGCCGCCTTTCTGATCAGCAGACGTTCTCGAAACCTAGCCGTCCTGATCTTGTCCTGCTCCCATTTGTCAAGTCTGTTCCATGTGGAAGCCATAGCCGTCATTTTTCTGTCAATCCACCAATCTATCCATCCGATAGTTCTAGCTTGAAGTTTTGACTGAAATTCATCCATCCAATCCACGACTGACAGAACGCTTTCTGCCATTGCATTCAGCTTCCAGAACTCCGTTCTGGAATGCATCTGGCTTTCTAGGCGAATCCGTTTCCAGTAGAGGATTTCATTCAGGCATCCAGTTCGCTCCTGCGGCAGCAGATTCTGGATGGCATATGGCTCGTCCTCGGCATATATCAGGCTGTCGATAAATCTGGCTTTAAGACAGTCTCTTCTGATGGCATAGAACCAGACTGCACTTCTGAACACTCCGCTTGCTTCAAGCATTGAACAGAACGCTTCTTCTCCAGAGCAGAACCCGCAGTCAGCAGATGCCATTGCAAGCCAGTTTCTTTCGCTGTTCGTTTCTGTCGAACCTGCTCCTTCATCAATGACGCCTGCATTCCAGAAAACTGCCTGCAAATTGTTTCTGTCTGCAAAATTCAGAGAATGCTCAAGGAAGACAGGAGACAGCCTGTCGTCTGCATCTGCCAGATATGTCCACTCGCCAGATGCCGCATCAAGACCAAGGTTTCTTGCCGCAGACAGTCCCCTGCGGCTCTGCGTTAGAATGCGGAACCTTGAATCGCTGGAGGCATATCCTCTGCAGACGTCCAACGTCCTGTCAATGGAGCCATCATCAACAATGATGCATTCAAAATTGTCAAAGGTCTGCCGCTGAATGGAGTCAAGGCATTCTGCAATATTCCTTTCTGCATTCCACGCAGGAACTATGACGGATGCTCTCATTTGAGCAATTCCTTAAGGCATTCAACTGCCATCTCTCCTGCATTGAAGCCTATGACGGCAATGTTTCTCAGATTATTCTCTTCTGGCCTAATGTCGATTTCAATCCTGTGTTCAGCAAGCATCCAGACAGGAAACGCCTGTGGATGCTCTGCAATCAGAAACTCGCCCATCTTTGGGAGCAGGGGATTGAGCATTGCCAGACTTGGATCGTTTCTGTGCCTTTTCAGAAGATCTGCATAGACTACCGTTCTGTATCCTTGGATGGATTTCGTTCTCGACACGAAACTCTTGACGGCTAGTTCTTTCCCAGTCTCCTCTTTGATGACTGCATTGGCAATTACAGTCTTTCCTGCTCCAATTGGACCATATAGATAGAGCGAGTCCACCTGTGGATGCAGAAACAAGGCAAGAGACAGGCATTTTCCAAACAAGTTGACAGTCTCTAGAGAGGCATTGGACAGACTTGCCGATCTGTCAGCAGAAAAGCAGTCCTGTCTCTCAGGCACTTCAAACTGACTGGAAGGATGCATTTGCTAGTTTTTAAGAGACTACATCTTCAACTTCGTAGCAGACGCCGCTCACAGCAAGATTGTCTGTGTTGACCAGCTTGAAACCATCTACAGCTCCGCCGCTGTTCAGAATGCCAAGGTTAGCCTGATTCACATTGGACGTGTTCCACGTTGCTATTGCCGTAGGAGGAAGTTCAATGTTCTGAACTGTCTTTGTGCCGTCTGCGTCTTCTGATTCCAGATGCACTATGTTCTTCTGCACATTGACGTACTGCGAGACTACTGGAGTCCACGTCATTGTATAGGAGTTTTCGCCTGTTTTGGTTATGGTGTAGTCTATGTAGTCGGGCCGAGCCATTTTAGTTTCTCCGTATATAATGCAGGAAATTATATATTCTATATTATTTTTATATTCCACCGCTAGTGAAAATTAATTCAAGTCTCCCAGAAACACTGGAACCAGTTTCAGTTGGAAGAATGATTGCATTTCTATTTCCATATACATAATTAAAATGAGACATATATAAACTGATTGCAATTCCTTCTAATCCACCACCGCTGCTATAGTTACGCTCTTCCGTGTCATTGCTATAATTTATAGCAGGAATTGATAATTTAGATGTAGTAAATGCAAATTCAGCAGATGAATTTGCATTTACTGATATAGGTTCATCATGTATATTATCATAAATTGTAGCCATTATATATTCTCCTTAAATTCTTCTTAATAAACACCTGCATAAATTTTATGAATTTCGAGCATATGTTCCTTCAGAGTCTCCAATTAGAATATCTGGATTATAATAATCTATATCTTTTGGATATGTTCTTTCATATGCAATTCTGGACTCTACATTTCCAACAACGGACTGAACAAGTCCAGACAAAGGCTTTGAAACGGCAGTCACTGATTCATCGTCACGAACAAGACTTGTCTTGAGACTTTTTACCCGCTTTGGAACGATTTCTTCTTCTGTTCCATCAGGAAGACTCCACATAAATTCTAATCTATATGCAAAGCCGCCAAGTCCTGTCAGAGAAAATGCCATATTCCTGTCGGCAGATGGAATTGAAACTGGTTCTGCATTTTCAGAACTATAATATGTATTGCAAAGCCACGTTTTTGTCTCATTTTCAACAGGAAGTTCAAATTCAATTAATCTTGAAGCAAGTGAAGCGTTTGTTCCTGCTACATCATCTGAATGAGACCATTTAGTATAATTTGCATCAGGTTCAACAGAATATTTTTTTAAAGCATTTGTTCCGACTATTTCTTCATTTCCTTCGCTGTCAATTAAAGTTTCATATCCAACAATGCTAAAAAATATAGCCTGTGTTTCATTAGGAAAATCAATCTCTGTAGACCATCCAGTTCCATTTTCAACATAAGAAGAAGAGAAAGACCTAGATCCAATATAATAATCAGTTTCACCACTGTCTGCATTTGTATATGAAAGACCTATGCTGACAGAAAATAAAGACTGAGATAATTGAGATTGATTGATTCTGTACTTTATGGTTTTCGTAGCGGTTTCTGTAATGTTGGATGTCTCAATCTCGGAGAAGCCTTGAACGACGTCTGCATCTTCAAGAGCCTGCAATGCAGATGCAGCATCGGAGTTCTTGTACAGAACGTTTCCTGCTTCAGTCTCAGGAAGGATCTGGACTAGATTTCCTGTAGAGTCCTTTACTATGATTGAACCTTTTTTCTTTTCGTATGCTGGCATCTGATTTCTCCTTTAATGGATTATGACATAATCCCGTTGGCAGTCATTTGATTGACAACTCTGAACGGCTCAAGCCTTCCAGACACGCTGCCGCCTACTTCAGTTGGAAGAACAATGTCTTCTGAGTTGACATAGTATATTGAATCATATGGATATACACATTCATTTAAATTATTTGAACCTTGGTATTTACCATGACATTCATTGTATCCATAGACTGGAACGTGCAAAACTATTCCAGTAACTGTTCCATTCAGCAGCATCGCCTGCTGTGAATTATCCCTTTCCGCAGTTAGGTTGGATGCAGGAATTATCCCTTCCGTGGTCTCGAATGTAGTTTCATTGGGAGCGTTGACTTCCCAATTAGTGCGGCTATAGATGTTTTTTACTGATGCAGTTAGTATGGCCATTGCATATAATCCTTTTAGGGCATATAATTTTGAGAATAATGTTGTCGCCAAGTTGTTGCTGGACGCAGGCCGTATGTACTATCACTAGCAACAAGAGTCTTTGTCATTGGCCAGAATTCATCAGCAATTAATGGACTAACATATTCGCCAGTGATTTCCCTTCCATCAGCTATGACAATAGTTGCCTCCAGAGTTCCTGGATTGTCTGGAACAATCGTCTCCCCTGAAGAAACGACATCGAAGCTTGCAGAGCCTTCAATGTTTCTAAGGATGCCTGACATCGGCTTTACGATTTCAACCGACGTATCGTCGTTCTTGACCAGCGTGGTTTTGATGTCGGTCCATTTGGTGACCGTTGTGTCGACGACAGTGCGAGAAAGTTCAAACTTGAAGATGGCTCTGTATTTTGAATTTCCAAGTCCAGTCAAAGAGAGGCGCATGTTGCGTTGGGATATAGGAATAATATTATCATCATATGCCGATGAAGCATTGAGCATCCAGCTTTTAGTCTCTCCTTCTTCAGGAAGAACTATTTCAATTGATTCATATTCTCCCCAAGGCTTGTATGCTGATTCATTTGCATCACCAATTACACCATATGCAATTGAATTATAGTATACATTTTGGATGTATTCTGGAGACAGGAATTCATCCTTCATCTCATCCATTAATGTACCCCATATTACAAATGACATTGATTCATAGATAATGGATGAATCAAGCTGAAAATCCAAATAATATTCCGTATTGCTCTTAAAGTATCCGTTTGCATTCACGCCACTGTTCTGGACGTTTGAACTTAGCTGACGAAACCTGTTTACATGAATCCATCTATATGGATAGTCGTCAATATTGCTACTGTAGCAGCCATCAACTGCATCGCTTTCATTTACTGCGTATACATTGGCATATTCTGGATAAGTCTCTCCAGTGCTTGAGTCCGTCTGCAAATATCCAAACCCCAGTTCAATGCTGAATCGGGTGGCAGAAAGGTAGTCTCCGACACCTTCAACATCCATCAGAAGAAGATACTTGTCTATATTCTCAACTCTAGTTTCCGTCTCGGTCAAGGTCTGAGGAATAATCTCCGTCTGCATTTCCTTGACGTCACGCAGGCTGAGTGGATCAATGGCAGTCTCCAGATTTCCGCTTCCAAGCTTGACAAGGTCTGCACGGGTTTGAGGCATCATCTGAATCAGACTGCCTGTAGAATCCTTTGCAATGACTGCGCTTCGTTTCTTTTGATAGTCTGCCATTCAAGTCTCCCCATAAGCGTCTGCAGGATGGCTCTCTGGAAAGCATCCTGTTGCAAGAAATATTTACTCAAAGGCCTTCTGTTCTGGAACAGATGCTGATGAATTATTTACACCCCTTGAATGCAAAAAACGGGAGCATTGCGGCTCCCGTTCGTTGTCTAATGTCTTTTGCTGACCTACTGAAGGACTTGCGTCAATGGCTCTTTGCCTTCCCTAAGGTCTGAGACGGTCTGTGCAAGGTCTACGAGAGCCTGCTCAAGCATTCTGCATCTGGCTTCAAGGTCTTCCTGCGGCTTGGGGAGTTCTCCTGCCCTGTAGGCTTGGCACCATCTGCCTTCGTGAAGGACGATTTCCGTTGGAATGGCAGTCTGTCCGTCTTCAAGGGATGGAAGGAGAGCGGACTTGTCTATGAGATGCCATCCAAAGACCTCTTCAGTTCCTTCCGGGAACGAGGAATG
>JAEEGL012114877.1_pt1 | contig 11779 bp, 12 predicted proteins | sample 9134231 | NCBI WGS metagenome assembly JAEEGL01 (sample SAMN16246548, study PRJNA631951) | gut metagenome | biome: gut microbiome; feature: rumen; material: fiber-attached | host: Bos | place: Iran: Karaj | collected 2018-10
AAGGCCTTGCGGCCCGCGATGCCGGTGATCGTCGGCTGGGTGGGCCCCACCGGGAGGGGGAGGGAGATCAGCGTGCCGGGGTGCTCGGGGTTGTTGGTGTTGCGGATGATCGTCGGGATGCCGACCTTGTGCACGGGGAACACCGCTTCCTCGTGCAGCACCGTCGCGCCCATATAGGACAGCTCCCGCAGCTCCCGGTAGGTCATGGTGGAAATGAACTGCGCGTCGGGCACGATGCGGGGGTCCGCCATGCGGAAGCCCGTCACGTCCGTCCAGTTTTCGTACACGTCGGCGTTCACCGCCCGGGCCGCCAGCGCGCCGGACACGTCGCTTCCGCCCCGGGAGAAGGTGTGCACCGCGCCGGTTTCGTCCGCGCCGTAAAAGCCCGGCACCACCGCCCGGTACAGGCTGCGCAGGCGTTCGCCCATCAGGGCGTTGGTTTCTTCCTCCAGCAGACGGCCGTCGGGGGAAAAGCGCACCACCTCGGCGGCGTCCACGAAGGGAAAGCCGATATATTTGGCCAGCAGCTTGCCGTTCAGATATTCGCCCCGGCTGGCGGCAAAATCAGGCGTCGCGCCCTTTTCCAGCTTTTGGGCGATTTGGGCGAATTCCGCTTTAAAATCCATGTCCACGCCCAGTTCCCCGGCAATTTCCTCATACCGGGCCTGAATGCGTTCCAGCAGATGCTTGAAGGGCTTCTGTTCCTTCGCGGCCCTGTGAGCGGCATACAGCAGATCGGTGATCTTATCGTCGCCGGGGCCCCGCTTGCCAGGGGCGCTGGGCACCACAAATTTCCGTTCGCTGTCCATTTCCAGAATGGCCTTGACTTTTCTGAACTGTGCGGCGTCCGCCAGGGAACTGCCGCCGAATTTCGTTACGATCATGCACCGTCACTCCTCTTGAGATTCACGCGCTATATTTTAACCGTTTTATCCGGGAATGTCAAATAGAACCCAAGGATTTTCTTCCCAAAACCATCATATTCTCCAAATGCGCGGGCGGTGCGGCTTGCGGTTATCCCTTTTCTTTGTTATAATCATGCAGCGGCCCGGGCAAAATGGCCTTAACGGAGGTGGACCGGGCATGCTGGATGAACGAATGGACCGCTTTCTGGCCGCGGCGGAAAGGATGCGCCTGGCGGACTATATCGCTTTTGAGTCGGACCGGAAACGCCGCCTGCTGGACGCTTTCTGGCAGGGCGTGGCAAGGGGGCTGGGCATCATGGTGGGCTTTTCTGTGCTGGGCGCGGCGGTGCTGTTCATTTTACAGGATTTAGCCAGGCGCAACCTGCCGGGCATCAGCGATTTTGTGGCCCAGGTGGTGGCGCTGGTGCAGCTTCGGCTGCAATAAAGGAGATCGGCATGAAAAAGCAGGGAATTCGCTGGGTGCTGCCGGGAGCGGCGGTGCTGCTGGCGGACAGGATTGTGAAATGGCTCCACCTGACGCTTTCCGGGGACCGGACCGTGCGCAACACGGGCATGGCTTTCGGCATGTTTCAGGGGAATTCCGCGTTTATCCTGATCGCGTCCGTTCTGCTGCTGGCCGCCTGCTTTTTCCTTTTGCGAAATATGCGGCTCAGCGGCCTTTCCCCCATCGCCCTGTCCATGATGGCGGGCGGCGCGGTCGGCAATATGATCGACCGGCTGATTTATGGTTTTGTGATCGACATGTTTCCTTTTTTCAATTGGTTTGTGTTCAACGCGGCGGATGCGGGCGTGGTGGCGGGGGCCGTCCTGTGCGGATGGAGCCTGCTGTTCCGGCCCCAGGATTGGAGCAAGAAAGCGCAATGATACGGGAATACACAGGAGACGGGGAACGGCTGGACGTGACCCTGTCCAAGGACGGAGAACTGAGCCGCAGCCGGGCGGCGGCGCTGATCAAAGACGGCTGCGTCACCGTGAACGGCAGAAGGGAGGACAAGCCCTCCTGTAAGGCGGAAACCGGCGCGGTGATCCGATTGGATATGCCGGATGTGAAGCCCGCCCGGGCGGAGGCACAGGATATTCCCCTGGAGATCCTGTATCAGGATGACGATTTGGCCGTTGTGATAAAGCCCTGCGGCATGGTGGTGCATCCGGCGGCGGGCAACGATGACGGCACCTTGGTGAACGCCCTGCTTTACCACCTGGACAGTTTATCCGGCATCGGCGGGGAAATGCGCCCCGGCATCGTGCACCGGCTGGATAAGGACACCAGCGGCCTTTTGCTGGTGGCGAAAAACGACGCCGCCCACGCGGCGCTGTCCCAGCAGCTATCCGACCGGCGGATGGAAAAGCATTACCGGGCCGTGGTTTACGGCAAAATGAAGGAAGCCTCCGGCACGATCGAAAAGCCCATTGGCCGCAGCAAAACGGACCGAAAAAAAATGGCCGTGGACGAAAACGGCCGCTGGGCTAAAACAGAATGGCGGGTCCTGCGGGAATACCCGGACCGCACCCTGCTGGACGTGCACATCATCACGGGCCGCACGCACCAAATCCGCGTTCATATGGCCTCCATCGGCCATCCCGTTTTGGGCGATAACCTGTACGGCCATAAGCGCATGCCGGACGCGCCCCGACTGATGCTCCACGCTTATTCCCTGGCCTTTACCCATCCCACGACCGGGGAACGCATGCAGTTTACGGCGGAATGCCCCTTTAGCGGGGAATAAACCGATTCTTTTGCCGCGGCGCCGAAGAAAACGGCGCCGTTTTTTGAATATTCGTAACTATTCATTCGCCTGAAGAACGCTCTCAATCGGTGAGAGAGTTGGGAGTTGAGAGCAGAGAGTTGAGATTTATACAGTCAATCAAAGCAGGATTCTCTTGTTGTGACACGATATCATCTCAACTCTCAACTCTTCACTCTCAACTCTGCTATCATGTGTCCATGAAAATACTTCGACTGAATAATTACGAATATTCTTTCCCTGCCGGGACATGCTAACTTCTGATCAGGGCCGTTTATCGGCCCCAAGAGGAGGAGAAGCATCATGTCGGCAGGGCTTATTTTGTTGGCCGGGGTTTCGGCGCTGGTATTATTCGGCGCGGCCCAGCGGGTGCTGGACCGCATGCACCTGACGGATCGGGCCGCGCTGCTCATCGCGGCGCTGATCTTTTTGGGCGGTCTGGTTCCCGACATCCGCCTGGGACCCGTCGCCGTCAATGTGGGAGGCGCGCTGATTCCCCTGGGCGTATGCGTTTGGCTGCTCGCAAAAACCGATACCCGGCAGGAAATCATCCGTGCTTTGGCCGGCAGCGTACTGACCGCCGCGGCGGTGTATGCCCTGGGAAGGCTGCTGCCCGCGGAGCCGGAGAAAATGACCGTTGATCCCCATTACCTCTATGGCCTGGCGGGCGGGGCTATCGCCTATCTGCTGGGCCGCAGCCGCAGGGCGGCGTTCATCTGCGGCGTGCTGGGCGTGATCCTGGCCGACACGGCCGTGGCAGTTATCAACTGGGCCGGCGGCGTTGATTCCACCCTGCGTTTGGGGTCCGCCGGGGCCATGGACACAGTGGTGATTTCCGGGCTGCTGGCCGTGCTGCTCAGCGAATTGGTGGGCGAAATCCTGGAGCGCGCGGCCCGGGCCAACGGGCAGGAACCCAGCCCCAACCTGGAAACGCCCTTCCGGAAAGGAGGCGGACGGGCATGAAAAAGACTGCCGCCGTTCTTTGCGCGCTGCTGCTTCTGCTTCCTGGCATTGCGCGCGCCCAGGAAGACGAAACCGAGAACGTGTACCGGCTGCTGGATTCTCAGGGCGAAACAGTGACCTATTACTGCGGCACGCCGGAAGCCGGGGACGAGTACATCGCCGGGGACAACCGCCATTACCGGGTGATCCAGACAGATCCGCAGGGCAAAGCCGCCCGGATGGAATCGCTGGGCACATTTTCCCTGCCGGACGTGAAATGGGCGGAGGAAAGCGTTCTGCCCGCGTCCGCCGCCCGCCGGGCCGTAGCCCTTTACTGCACCCACAGCGATGAAAGCTACGAGCCGACGGACGGCAAAAGCAGCATCGAAAAGCGGGGCGGCATTTACGACGTGGCGGAAAGCCTGAAAGCAGCCCTGGAAAAGAAAGGCGTCACCGTCTATTACAGCGACGAAAACCATTATCCCCACGACGCCGGGGCCTACCGCCGCAGCCGGGCGACCGCCGCTTCCCTGGCGGAGGAGGGCGTGGACGCCATTTTCGACGTGCACCGGGACGGCATTCCCGACGCAAAACAATATGAAAGCACCGTGGACGGCGAGGACGTGACCAAGGTGCGGCTGCTGGTAGGCCGCAGCAATCAGAACGCCGACGCCAACAAACAGTTCGCCGCCCAGATCAAGGCCGTTGCGGATAAGGTGTACCCGGGATTGGTCAAGGATATTTATATCGGAAAAGGCAATTACAATCAGGATCTGATGAGCCAGGCCGTGCTGCTGGAATTCGGCACCCACAAAAGCGACAAAAACGACGTGCTTGCCTCCACCGCCTTTATGGCCGACGTGCTGGACCGCACGCTCTACGGCGGCGTCACCGGCGCGGCGGGCAGCGGCGGCGCGCCCGCGGAAAAGAATACCGGCGGCTGGAGCGGCGCGGCCTGGGTGATCGGCCTGCTGATCGCCGGGGTGCTGGCGTACGCTTTCGCCGCCACCGGCGACGGCAGACTGGCCCTGAGCAAATTCAAGGGCAGCTTCCGGGAAATGACCGGCGGCCTGCTGGGCGGACGCCGGGATGAAAACGATCAATAATCAACAAAACATAACTATGCAGTCGCCTTAAGAACACTTTCAATCAGTGAGAGAGATGGGAGTTGAGAGTTGGGAGTTGAGATTTATTTCGTTAATCAAAGCAGGATTCTCTTTTTTGACACGATATCATCTCAACTCTCAACTCTTCACTCTCAACTCTGAGTTAAAGTGTCCTTGCAAATCCCTCGACTGAACAATTACAACAAAACGGCCGGAGCGGGCTTGACCGTTCCGGCAGTTTTTGTATTTGAAGCACACGTTAAATCAATCCGGCAGCTTTCATGGCGTAAACAAACAGGAACGTGGAAAAAACGCACAGCGCGCTGGTGATGGCTACGCATTCGGCAGCCAGTTCCCCATCGCCGCCCATGGACTGGGCCATGGGATAGGAACTGACGGCAACCGGCGCGCCGAAAGCGATAAAGGCGCAGGCCAGGGCCACGCCCCGCATGCCCGCCGCCACGCAGACCGCCAAAAAAATGAGCGGCGACAGCACCAGTTTCCAGGGTACCACGACAGCCAATTGCCTTGCGTGGCCTTTGGCGCTGGAAAACTGGATCGCTCCGCCCAAGGTGAACAGGGCCAGGGGCGTGGCGATCTTGCTCAGGTCGTTCATGGTGTTTTTCAGGAAAGCGGGCGGCTGAAACCGCAGCAGCCACAGCGCAAAGCCCAAAAGAGAGCTGATGATCAGGGGGTTTTTCAGGATGTTCAGCACGATGCGTCCCGGCTTGATTTCCCCCTGCCCATACACGCACAGGGCGATGACGGACATCACATTGTAAATGGGCACCGTCACCGTTACCAGCAGGGCTGCCAGCGACGTATCCTGGCCCGGAAACAGCATGGCCACCAGGGGAATGCCGAAAAAGGCGTAATTGGCCCTGCCCATGGCCTGGATCATCACGCCGATCTTTTTCCGGTCTTTTTCGATCCTGGGTACGACCAAAAACAGCAGGCCGTACTGAAGCGCCAGCAGGCCGGGGATCAGCAGGAAGGCCAGGCCGGAAATGGGCGTATCATAAGGCGTGTTCATCACGCTGTAACACAGGTTCACGGGCAGGAACACCCGGAACACCAGCTGATTCACGTCCTTTACCAGCGGCCCCGTCAGCAGGCCGATGCGGCGGCAGAACCAGCCCACGGTCATCAGCGACAGCAGGGGCAGCACGGTATTCAGGGCAAAGAGAAAATCATCCATGGCGCTTTCCTTTCCGTCAGGGCCGTTGGTACACAGGGCTGTTTTTCAAAGTGGACTGCACGCGGTTCAGCGCGTTCTGCATGTATCCCTGCTGCTGGCCGCTCATTTCCTCCGGCGCGGGGTCCGCGCTGCAAACGACGCGGTACTGATATGTTTTCCCCATTTTCTCACGCCAGATATAGGTGGGCGTATATTCCGCATTCTGGAAGCGCACGGTTCCCTGGCTGTCGCAGGTGACGGTCAGATGCAGCAGCGCGCCGGAAATTGCATAGCCGTCCTGCCGGTTCTCGGTCAGCAGCGTGCCCAGGGAATAGGCCACGAAAGCCTCTCTTGTTTTGCCGTCCTCCCCGGTACAGGATATGATTTCCATCGGCAGCACCCGGGTGGGTCGGGAACCGAGAATCACGTCGGCCCCCATTTCGGCCAGGGCCTGGGCCGTTTTGCGCTGGGCGGAGGCAACGGCGGTGGCATCTTCCTTTCCCCAGTATATGCACACGATCACGCACCGGGCGCCCTGCCCGCGGGCCCAGCGTATATCCTGCCGGGCCGCTTCCAGGGAAAAGGGCGTCAGCGCGCCGCCGTTTTCCTTCAGGGCGTTTTTGCTTTTGGCGGTCAGCGCTTCCGTATAGGACAGCACCGCCACCGCGCTGCCATTCAGGGCCACCAGCCGGTGCTGGGCCGCGCCGCCGGCGTTCACGCCCACGCAGGCAAGGCCGCGGGCCGTTAAAGCGGAAACCGTATCCGCCGCGCCCTGGATTCCCTGATCCAGGATATGCTCGCTGCCCAAAATCACCTCATCCACGCCCAGCGCGCGCAGGGCGTCCGCCGCTTCGGAAAGCGCCATGGCGTCTCCGTACTTGCGGTCGGCGGTATTGAGCAGCTGCGGCAGGGTAATCAGATTCATATCCGCGTAGATCTTGCCGCTGACGGGGGCCAGAACAGGCCGGTAATCCGCCGTTTTATCCGCCTTGCTGTAAACGGAATCGGAAATATCGCTGTGAAACGAAACCAGCCCCCCCGCCGTCAGGGAGAAGGAATAAGGCGGCTGAACGGCGGGCGGAGGCGTTTCCTGCGGCTGCTCCGTGGGCTCGGGCGTTGGGGCGGCCGGGGCCGTGGTCACCGGGGCGAGGGTCACTTTCACAGTGCGCACCTGGCCCTGCAGCGCGGAAGGCGCGGCGGTGGGGCCCTGCAGCGCGCTGCTCATCAGGCCGGCCACCCGCTGGGCGTCCATATGCACGTCGGTTTCGTCCCCCCGGATCCTGCTCAGCAGGAACAGGCACCCTGCCGTCACCACCACGGTGAGCAGCAGGATCAGAATGGTCCCCAGCGACCAGCCGGGCTTATGATGCTTCATGGCGTCTACTCCGAACCGTCAGAATACTCAGTGCTTCGCTTCCACCCGGATCATGCTTTCCACCCGGGCATCATCGGTATTGATGGCGGCCAGGGCCTTGCGGATGGCGCACTCCCCGGCGTCATGGGTGATCAGCACGATCTGGGCGCGGCCGTTCACGGCATCCCGCTGCATCAGATTGCGGATGCTGATGCCTTCGTTGCCCAGGCAGGTGGTGATATGGGCCAGCACGCCGGGCCGGTCGCTGGCTTCCAAACGCACATAGAAGCAGCACCGCCAGTCGTTGGTGACGGTCAGGCCCTCGGCCAGCTTATCGGAATTATGGAAGGTGGGATGCCGGGGCAAATCCCTGCTGACAGCGTACAGCATATCGCTCACCACGGCGCTGGCGGTGGGCGCGCTGCCCGCGCCGCGGCCGAAAAGCATCATATCGTCGCAGGCATGGCCGTGGAGGAAAATGGCGTTGAAGGAACCGTTCACGGAAGCCAGGGGATGGCTGTCCGGGATAAAGGTGGGGTGCACCCGGGCGTCGATCACATTGCCCTGCCGCTTGGCGATGGCCAGCAGCTTCAGGGTGTAGCCCAGTTCCTTGCCGAAAGCGATGTCGGCAGCGCTTACCTGGGCGATGCCCTGGCGGTAGATCACGTCAAAAGGCACCCGGGCGTGGAAAGCCAGGGAAGAAAGGATGGAAAGCTTGTACGCCGCGTCGAAGCCCTCCACGTCGCTGGTGGGGTCCGGCTCCGCCAGGCCCAGGCGCTGGGCATCCTTCAGCACGGCGGCATAATCGCTGCCCTCCTGGCTCATGCGGGAGAGGATATAATTGGTGGTGCCGTTCACGATGCCCATCATTTCCTCGATGCGGTTGCTCATAAGAGAATCCACCGTGGTGCGGATGATGGGGATCGCGCCGCATACGGCGGCCTCGTAATACAGGCCGCTGCCGTGCCTCTCCGCCGCTTCCTGCAAAATATGCCAGTTCAGGGCCAGGGCCATTTTGTTGGCGGTCACCACCGTTTTGCCCATTTCCAGGGCCCGCAGCATATAACGGGTGGCCGGTTCCTCGCCGCCCATGAATTCCAGCACCATTTCGATGGCCGGATCGTCCGTCACCTGGGCCGGATCGGTGGTGAGCAGCGCTTCGGGCACCACCTGATCCCGCTTTTTGTGGATATCCCGAACCAGGATGCGCTTGATATCAAATTCCACGTCGCTGCGGTGGCGGATATCATCCTTAAATTCATTCAGCAGCTTCCAAACCCCGCAGCCGATATTGCCGCAGCCCAAAAAACCAACGGTAACAGTGCGCATGATCGCGTCTCCTCCATCCATTATTTCGGCTGATTCTTTTCATAGATCAGCCGAAGTCCCTTCAGTGTCAGCAGCCCGTCGATGTGATCGATCACCCCGGATTTCTGGGCGATGAGCCTTGCCATGCCGCCGGTGGCGATCACCTTGGCATCCGGACAGCCCATTTCCCGCCGCATTTCATTCACCAGGTAAATCACCTGACCGACGTAGCCGTTGATGACGCCGGACTGCAGATTGGCAACGGTGGTTTTGCCGATCACTTTTTCGGGCATAACCAGTTCAAAATGCGGCAGCTTGGCCGTGCCTGATACCAGCGCCTCGCTGGTGAGCTTGATTCCGGGGCAGATACAGCCGCCCAGCAGCGAACCTTTGGCGTCCAGCGCGCCGAAGGTGGTGGCGGTGCCGAAATCGATATACACGCAGGGGCCGCCGTACAGGGTGTAGGCCGCCACGGCGTTGCAGATACGGTCGCTGCCGATCTCCCGGGGATTTTCATACTTGATATCGATGCCCGTTTTCACGCCGGGCCCCACCGCCATGGGATCGATGCCGAAGTATTCCCGGCACATATGCTCCACCGTGAAATTCACCGTAGGCACCACGGAGGACATGACGATGCCCGTCACCTGGCCCAACTCCAGCTTTTCATGATCGAACAGCTGGGTGATGATCACGCCCATTTCGTCGCTGGTATACTTGCGGGTGGTGGACAATCGCCAGTAATGCACCATTTCAGCCCCGTCGAACAGGGCGGTTTTGATATTGGTGTTGCCGATATCCAGGGTAAACAGCATAGGTCAGTCTCCATTCGCAGTTTTATTGTTCTCTATGCAGCGCGGCTTGAAGCGCCTTGCTGACCGCCGTTGAAATCACCCCGCAGGTGGCGGCCTCGATCAGCGCCTGGGTGCCCACCATGATCCCGATCAGCAGGAAGGGGTTGGCGATTCCCGTTGATTGAACCAATCCCTGAATGTATTCGGAATGATAGAAGATCAGCATCAGCAGCCCCATAAAAAACGCGGTGTTCAGCAGCGGCGCGGCTAAGCTGCCCACGATATTCACCGCAATGCTGTTTTTCTTCGTCATTTTCCGCACCGCGAAAACCAAAAGCCCGGTGCACAGCCCCATCAGCACGCGGCCGATCACCGTCACAGCGAACGCGCCGGGAATGCTGACGGAATACATGGCCACAGTCATCGGCGCAGTGCTGGAAAAGCCCTTGATAAAGCTGATGACGCCAAACGTGAATCCAAGCAGCGTACCGGCCCAGGGGCCGATGAGGATGGCGGCAATCGCCACAGGGATCGTGAGCAGCGAAGCGTCCAGAAAGCCTAAGTGCAGAAAGCCCAGGGGCGTTAAGCTCATGACCACTTCAACGGCGGCGAGAAGCGCCAGTTCACAGAGCATCAGGGTTTTTTTACTTTTCATGTTCTTTTCCTCCGTTCAAGTTCCTGTTAAGATACCTGACGACATCAGGGGTGTTTCCGTCTCCGCGTCCAGCCCCGAAAGGGTGCCGGCATTGCGGATGGGAATATTATAGCAGAGGAAGGAAGGATTGTCAAAAAACCCAATAAAAAAAGCAGGGAAGATACAGCATGCATTCTGCATAGAGTTTCCATTGCTTTTTCGGGCGAAAAATGATATGATTCCGTATATCCTCACAAAAGCAAACTGCAGTGAACCACCGTCGAAAGGAGGCTTCTTCTCATGAACCGAGGGACAATCATGCGCCTTTTACCGCTGCCGCTGATCGCCGTGCTGGTGATATGCGTTCTGGCCGCCATGCCGGGGCGGGCGCAGGCGGAAAGCTGCCTGACCGTGTATTTCCCCAATTGGAACGTATATGCCGGCGATGGGAATCAGGTGAAAAACCTGCCCTGGGACCGGCTGGACTGCGTGAACCACGCATTTTGGAAAATCGTTCCCAGGGACGGCGGGTACGCCATCACGTCCACCGACCCCTGGGCGGACACGGATCAAAGCAACCCAAAGGCCCATTTCCCGCAATACGCGCAGTGCGCGAAAGCGTATCCCCATGTAAAGATCCTGCTGTCCATCGGCGGGTGGACGTGCAGCGGCTATTTTTCCGAAATGGCTTTGACGGCGGAAAGCCGGGCTTCCTTCATCCAAAGCTGCCTGGATACGATGGACGCATGGCCCTTTCTTTCAGGCCTGGACATTGACTGGGAGTATCCCGGGCAGGCCCGTACGGGCGGAGCAGGCGACGAAGGATGCCCCGTGAAAGGCGACGATAAAGCCAACTATACCCTGCTGCTCAAGGAACTGCGGGAAGCGCTGGACGTTCATTTCGGCCCCGGTCAGAAGCTGCTCACCGTGTGCGCCAGCGGTTCCGCCTCCACCCTGGCCCGGCAGGATTACGCCGCTCTGTTCCCCTTCGTGGACCGAATCAATCTCATGACCTACGATATGGCGGGCTCCTGGAGCAAATCCACCGGCCACCACACCCCGCTGTACGGCGCCGGTTCGGCGGAAACAGCGGTGAAATATCTGCAAAAACAGGGCGTGCCCGCCGGTAAAATCGCCATCGGTACGCCCCTGTACAGCCACGGCTGGAAAATGAAAAAAGCGGACGGCGCCATCGTGGGCGCCGCCGCCCAGGGGTTGGGCAGCGGAGACCTGAATTGGAGCGCCCTCCACGCCCTGGAACTGGCCGGCCTGCCGGAAGGCGAACCGGGCTGGCATACGGGCCTTGACGAAAAAGCCCAGGCGGCCTACCTGTGGAACGACGATCCCGCCTCCCCCGATTATCTGACCTTCTACACCTACGAAAGCGCCCAATCGCTGGAAGCCAAGCTGCGTTACATCCGCGAACACAGCTTAGGCGGCCTCATCGTGTGGCAGATCCACGGCGACAGCGCGGAGCTGGACTGGCCCATGATCACGCAAATGGCGGAAGCGCTGAAATAAACAGCGCGGAGAGTAATACTATTAGACATTGCTGGGGGAAACCGCTCTTTCTGCCCAGGGCCTTCCGGCCTTTCCGGGGCTGCCGCCCGGCCTTCACTGAAAATCATCCACTGGATGATTTTCCGGGCGTTACGGCCCCTCTGCTGAAAATATGCCAAAGGGCATATTTTCCGGGCGCTTCGGCCCCCAAAGAGCGGTTTCCCCCAGTTCCGCAGGCTCGATCGGCGCAAGTCCGCTTCATGCGGACATTGCTTGTCTCGCCTGATCTCACA
>JAEEGL013483654.1_pt1 | contig 11779 bp, 11 predicted proteins | sample 9134231 | NCBI WGS metagenome assembly JAEEGL01 (sample SAMN16246548, study PRJNA631951) | gut metagenome | biome: gut microbiome; feature: rumen; material: fiber-attached | host: Bos | place: Iran: Karaj | collected 2018-10
GCGGATATTGTCCGCCCGAATGTACGCGTTGCTCGCAGGTGTGTCCTACCGAAGCCATCGAGAAGATCACGCGTGAGGACAAGACGGCCATACACATAGGTCATGCGCAATGGATAGCCGACAACTGCCTGCCGATGCAGGCGGGAGTGGCATGCGACAACTGCGCAAGACATTGTCCAACAGGCGCCATCACGATGACGGAACGCGAAAACGCCGAGGGAAAGACGGTGAAGACGCCCGTTGTGGCGCCATGGCTATGCATCGGTTGCGGAGCGTGCGAGAACCTGTGTCCCGCACGACCGTTCCCCGGAATATACGTGGAAGGAAACGAAGTTCATCATGTTGACTGACAAGGAGGATGGGATATGAAAAGACGAGAATTCATAAAACGCGCTACTGCGGCCGTGGCTGCTGCAAGTGCTCTGCCTCTGCTCTCACAATGCAAGAAGAGTGGGGAAACGGCTGCTTCTGCTGTTGAAGTCGAAGGTAGGATGACCACAAGAATCAATCCGAACAATGGCGATAAGGTGGGTTTGCTGGGATACGGCATGATGCGTCTGCCGGTGTTGGGTGGCGGCTCGGCACGCGAAGTGAGAGACGCCGAGTTCGACCAGGACCTCATAAACGAGCAGGTGGATTACGCACTCGCGCACGGAGTGAACTATTTCGACACTTCGCCTGCCTATTGCCGAGGAGAATCAGAGAAACGCACAGGAATGGCACTCGCGAGGCATCCCAGAAGCAGTTATTATATAGCCACCAAACTATCCAACTTCGGGCAGGACACATGGTCGAGAGAAGAGTCGATGGCCATGTTCGAACGCTCGCTCAAGTATCTGCAGACCGACTATGTCGACTATCTGTTGATGCACGGAATAGGAATGTCGGCAAAAGACTTGACCGCCACAGAGGCTTTCTATGGCCGCTACATGGACAACGGCATTCTGGACTGGCTCGTAGAACAGAAGAAAAAAGGCAGAATACGCAACCTGGGATTCTCCTATCACGGCGACATAAAAGTGTTCGACATGCTTCTGCAATGGCACGACGAGGGCAAGTATCACTGGGATTTTGCACAGATAGAACTCAACTATCTGGACTGGCACTATGCCGACGAGATAAACCCGCGAAACACCGATGCCGTATATCTCTACGGCGAACTATACAAACGCGGCATTCCGGCCGTGATAATGGAGCCCTTGCTCGGCGGCAGACTGGCGCGTCAACCTGAAGGCATACTCCACAAGATGCAGAAGATGAATCCGGACCTGACTCCCGCTCAATGGGCAATGCGCTTTGCAGGAACGCCCGAAGGAGTGCTCACCGTGCTCAGCGGAATGACGCTCATGGAGCATCTGGTGGAGAATGTGCGCACCTTCTCGCCGCTTGCGCCGCTCAGCGAAGAGGAAAACAGCTTCCTGCTCGCTCTTGCCGAGGATGTGTATAGCTTGAAGGCCGTTCCGTGCACAGCATGCAACTACTGTATGCCGTGTCCTTACGGACTCAATATCCCCGCCGTGTTCGCCTACTACAACAAATGTCTGTCGGAAGGACTTGTTCCGAGCGACGGCGGAGGAATCGACTCGGAGTATCGTCGCGACCGACGCCGTTGGCTGGTGGGTTACGACCGTGCAGTGCCACGTATGCGTCAGGCTTCTCATTGCATAGGTTGCCGCGAGTGTGTGTCGCATTGTCCGCAACGCATACATATTCCAGAAGAGATGAAACGCATCGACCAATTCGTGGAGAACATGAAAAAAACGGAATACCTCTAAACGGACGACTTATAAGCACAACTACGCACTTCTAAGCACCACTAGGGCAAATAAGTTGAGAACTGCATATGTTTTTTTCAAAAAAAAACTGAAACATCGTTGACAAAAGCGACTGACGATATGAGTTTCTGGCAACATCTGGATGTGTTGCGCGGAGTGATTTGGAAATCGCTGATAGCAGTGATGGTACTTGCCGTTGCCGCTTTCTGCCTGAAAGATGCATTGTTCAGTGTGCTTTTCGCTCCTTCGAAGAGCGATTTCATTCTTTATCGCGGTATGTGCAAACTGGCAGAACTGACAGGGTGGAGTGCGCTTTGTCCTGGCGACTTCGAGGTGGCCTTCATCAATACTGAACTCGCTTCGCAGTTCATGACGCATATGCAGGTGGCTCTGTGGACCGGCGCTTGTCTGGCATCGCCTTATATAATCTATCTGCTTTACGGCTTTGTGGCGCCCGCTCTTTACGAGCAGGAGAAGAAGTATTCCGTGGGAATAGTGCTCGCTGCGGTGAGTCTGTTTCTCGCGGGAGTGTTGCTCAACTATTTCGTTATCTTCCCGTTCTCTTTCCGCTTCCTCGGAACTTACCAGGTTCAGGCGGAGGTGGTCAATCAGATCTCGCTCTCGTCGTATATCTCTACCTTCCTGATGCTTAGTCTGCTCCTGGGAATATTGTTCGAGTTGCCGATTTTGGCATATGTGCTTGCCAAACTCGGTCTACTCGAGGACTCTATGCTTCGCAAATATCGCAAACATGCATTTGTAGCGATATGTATTGTGGCGGCGGTGATTACTCCCACCGGCGATGCTGTCACTCTCATGCTTGTCACGCTCCCCATCTACGCACTCTACGAACTCAGTGTGCTGATAGTCAGACGGATGACTGCTAAGAAAAATGCTGAATAAATACGAAAGGCCTGTTCTGAGGGTTGATCAGGCGGTTAATGGCGGATGCTGACTTGTGGTCGGTGTCCGTTTTGAATATGCCGTACACGGTAGCTCCGCTGCCCGACATGCTTGCATATGCTGCTCCCATGTCGTATAGCTGCTGCTTGATGGCCGCTATCTCAGGATGAGTTCGGAAGACGGTTTTCTCAAAGTCGTTCACAAGCGTTCCTCTCCATTCCTCCACCGGAAGAGTGATGATTTCCCTGATGCTTCTTTCGGGTTGGACGGGTGTGATTCCCGCATATGCTTCTTTGGTTGAAACGGCAGAATCGGGTTTTACTAGCACCAGTGTATAACCTTTCAGCGAAAGCTCTATCGGCAGTAATATATCACCTATGCCCTGAGCAAAGCAAGGCGTGTTTTCTATGAAGAAGGCGCAGTCGGCTCCCAGTTTGCTTACCTCTTTCTTAAGTTGTTCTTTGCTCAAACCAAGCGAGAATAATTCGTTGATTGCCAAAGCGGCATGGGCGGAGTCGCTACTTCCTCCTCCCAGCCCTGCGCCAAAGGGAATATGCTTCTCGAAACGGATATTCAAACCTCCTGTAAGGTGGTTTTTCTGAAAGAGCCGGAAGGTGCGCACAATAAGATTATCCTCCATGTCGCAGTCGAGTTCAATGCCGTCGCCATATGAGAAATGCAGCTGGTCGTCGTCGGCTTTTTCTATCTGCAGAATATCCGATAATGCTACTGGCAGGAACACGGTTTCCAGATTGTGGTAACCGTCTGCCCGCTTCGATACGACGTTGAGTCCGAGATTGATTTTGGCGTTAGGGTAGAGTATCATGAGGTGAGATGTAAACCGATTTCGTTTGCAAAATTACAAAGAAAAAACCGAATGACAAAATCCGTTTTCCGGTTTTTCACTTGCCAATCTGCAGATTGCAATTGTTGCCGATTCTTAATATTTTCTTTACGATTTCTTGGTATTATGCGTGTGTAACGCGCGCGGATTTGCATATATGAAAAATTATGCGTAATTTTGCACGATTATATCGTTTTCTTCTTTTCAAGAAGATTTTATGGAAAAATCAGCAGTATGTGCAATAGCGAAGTGAAAAATATTATTCCCGAGCCTAGTTTGAGGCGTCTGCCCTGGTATCTCTCGTATGCCCGCTTGATGAAATCGTCGGGCGAACAGGTGCTCTCGTCCACTCAAATAGCCAAAGGCGTGGGCGTGGAATCGTCAGTTGTGGCGAAAGATTTGTCGTATGTGGCAGTTACCGGCCGAACTCGTGTGGGATATGATATCGACGAATTGGTTAAGTATCTGGAGGAGGCTTTGGGATTCTGCCGTGAGCACAAGGCATTCCTGTTCGGCGTTGGCAAACTGGGAGGCGCTTTGCTTCAGGACAGCGGTTTGCTTTCGTTCGGCTTGGATATAGTGGCTGGATTCGACCAGAAATACGAGTTGGCAGGAACAAGCATTAACCGTACCCCTATTCATCACATAAGCCGTTTTGCCGAATTGCAGGAGTTGATGAATGTGGAGATAGGAGTGCTGACCGTGCCTGTAGAGGCCGCTCAGAAAATGGCGGAAGTGATGGTGGAGAACGGAATAAAAGCCATATGGAATTTCACTCCTGTGCGCATACAAGTGCCTGACTATGTGGTAGTTCAGAATACGAGCATATATGCTCATCTGGCTCTTATATACAACCGAATGCGGTAAAAGAGTAGGCAGAAAATGCCATTCGGAAGAAACGGATGAAGATAGCAGGTCTGACATATTTGCAGGGAGAGCGGCAGTTGTATCTGAAACCCGATACGGCATTGCTCGTGAACAGAAAGCCTTTTTTTCTGCCGCATTTCACGGAAGAGATAGTCATGCATCCGTGTATAGTGGCGCGAATCGACAGAATGGGGCGCTGTATAGCAGAGCGTTTTTCCGGGAGATACTACTCCGAAATAGCACCTGCACTTAATGTTCAAGCCAAAGGAATGGAGGGCGGAAATCTGGACAAACTGACTCGCGGGATAGTGTTCGACAACTCGTTCCCCGTAGGCAAATTCTCGGAAACCGACCCGAAGGAGATGCAGTGGAACTACGATGGCAAGGTGTTTGAAGTAAAGGGATTGATAGAGGACCTCAACAAGGCCGTAGCGCTGGTTAGCGAATATATCACATTGCGCACAGGCGACATGGTGGCAGTGGACCTCTGCTGCGACGGAATAATGGCAGAACGCGAGAAGTCGGTAAGCGTGACTGCGGGCAATGAAGAGATATTGTATTGCAAAATAAAATAGTGAAACGACTGATTGGAATATTGCTTTTTGTTCTGACTGCGCATTTGGCGTGGTCAGGAGGACCTTATGCCGGTGAGTCGGTTCTCAAAAGCGGGAAATTCGTAAAGATCCGCGTGGAAGAAACGGGAGTGTACAAACTGACATATGCTGACCTGAAATCGATGGGGTTGAATCCTGCATCGGTGAGAGTATACGGTTTCGGCGGAGCTATGCTAAGTCAGTATTTCGGCGACAAGCACATCGACGACCTCCCGCAAGTGCCCGTGTATATGCACAAGGGTTCCGATGGCGTGTTCTCCGATGGTGATTACATCCTGTTCTATGGCCAAGGGCCTACCACTTGGCAATACACTGGCTACCGTTTCAAGCATACTACCAACTACTATAGCAACTACGGATACTATTTCCTTACCGACAGCGGGGCAGGGCAGCTGTTTCTTGAAAAACAGGAGGCAACGCTCGATACCGTCGGATGCCACCATGCCTATGTCTATCAGAACTATCAGCTTCACGAAGTGGACAGTGTGAATCTGATAGATATTAAAGAAGGTGAAGCAGGTGGAGGAAGAGAATGGTATGGAGAGGTGTTCGGCACTAATCAGCAGCGCTCGTTCAACTTCCGTTTCCCCGATCTCGTTGCCGGAGGAAATGCATATTGCTTTATCGATGTGGCATCGTGCGCTATGACTTCATCCAACTTTGCAGTTGCCATCGGAAGCGAGACCTACGACCTCACCGTGTCTGCACGCGACAACGACAATGTGGTGATTGCTGCTGCCGGATCGGGAGGCTTCGCTCTTACTACCAACGGAAGCGAGACGCAGACTGCAAAACTGAAGTACACGACTCAGAGCGTGGGTGCAAGTTCGTATCTGAATTATCTAACTCTGACTGCCGAATGCTATCTGAAACTGACCGACAATGTTCTCTTCGTCAGAAATGTGACCAACTACATGTCGGAAAAATCCACAGTGATGCATGTCAGCGGAGCTTCGGCAGAGACTCAGGTATGGGATGTTACCAATCTGGACAATATCCATGCGGTGAAGACCTCGCTTAACGGAAACGAACTCATCTTCCTCTCCGACAATAGCAGTCTGCAGCAGTTTGTGGTGATCAATCCTACTAAATACAACGGATTGCAGATCAAGCAATTTTCGAAAAATGTATATCACAAGAGTGTAAGCAACCAGAATCTGCATGCCTTGCACGACATCGATATGGTGATCATCACTCCGCAGGAATTCGTTGAGCCATCGCAGCGTCTTGCAGCCGAGCATGAGCGCGTGGATGCGCTTACCACTGCTGTGGTGATTGATGAGGAAATCTTCAACGAGTTCTCCTCGGGTACACCCGATGCCACTGCCTACCGGATGCTGATGAAGATGCTCGATGACCGCGCTCTGGCTTCCGGAGGAAAAGAGCACCGACCCCGATTCCTGCTGCTGATGGGTGACGGCTCGTTTGACAACAGAAAATTGTCGTCATCGTCGCCGATGCCGATTCTGCTTACGTATCAGGCCGCCAACTCCGTGAACGAGGCAAGGGCTTATGCTACCGACGACTACTTCGGTTTTCTTGGCGACAACATGACCGTTCTCGAATCGAGAGACTCGATGATGATTTCTATCGGTCGACTGCCCGTAAGAGAGCTGGAGCAAGCCAATCAGGTTGTGGACAAGATTATTCGCTATATGGATAATACATCGTTTGGAAAATGGAAGACACAACTTTGTTTCCTTGCCGACGATGGCAACTCGGGTATGCATACCACTGCATCCGACCAAGCGGCTGAGATAGTGAAACGGCAAACGAAAGATTTGATTGTCAATAAGATATATATAGATGCCTATCAGCAGGAGACTCGTGCCTCAGGCGACAGTTATCCTATAGCAAAGAGCAAACTCGATAACCTGTTCAGTAGCGGTCTGCTGTTTTTCGACTACAGCGGTCATGCCGGCTACAACAATATCTGCGACGAACAGATGCTGACAGCGAAAGAAGTTCGCGAGATGAGCAACCAGAATATGGGTTTGTGGATGCTTGCAACCTGCAACTTCGCACGCTTCGACGCGTTACACACTTCTGCCGCCGAGTTGGCAGTGCTTAATCCCAACGGAGGTGCAGTGTCGCTGATTGCCGCATGCCGAACTGTGTATGCGGAGAACAACAGGATACTGAACAACTATTTCTGCGAGAAACTATTTGAACAGGACGGGAAAGGTCATTTCGTGAATACGGTAGGTGAAGCATTGCGTGCTGCCAAATGGCTCACAACCGTGAAAAACAACGGCGACATGAACAAACTGTCGTATCTGCTGTTGGGTGATCCCGCTCTGCGACTCAATTATCCTGAGCAATACACCATAACGACGAGTTCCGCTCAAGATACGTTAAGGGCGCTTTCCGTGCAGCGAATCACCGGGTTTATTCAGACTCACGATGGAGATATAGCATCCGACTTCAACGGCAAACTGTACGTCTCCGTATTCGACAAACAGCAGGAGATAAGCACTCTGGATAACGATCAACCCGACCCTGAGAAAAAGCGTATAGTCAAGTTTGTCGACTATCCGAATATGTTGTTCAGCGGGGAAACCGAGGTGGTAAACGGATTGTTCAGTTTCACCTTCATGATACCCAAAGATATACGCTACAACTACGGAAATGGAAGAATCACTTATTATGCATGCGATACCGTGGTAGGCGGAGAGGCAATGGGTCATTACGAGGACGTGACGATAGGCGGAAGTTATGATATTCAGATGGTGGACACTGTTGGTCCAACGGTGAATATGTATCTCAACAACAAGAGTTTCCGAAGCGGAGACCAGACAAACGAACGCCCGCATCTGTATGCTGAAATATCCGACGTAAACGGAATCAATACGGTAGGCAGCGGACTGGGGCATGATCTGTTGCTCGTGGTCGACAACGACAAGAAGCAAACCTATATACTTAACGATAACTTTATTGCCAAGTCCGGCAGTTATCAGGATGGAAGTATATCCTATAAGATGTCGGAGATGGCCGAAGGACAGCACACGCTCATGCTCAGAGCATGGGATCTGCTGAACAATAGTTCTACTGCAACACTTGATTTTGAAGTGGTAAAAGGTCTTACTCCGGAGATATCCTCACTTCTCGTCTATCCGAATCCAGTAACTCAAGACGGTTTGCTGAGAGTGGCGGTAAACCACGACAGACCCGACGTAACACTGATAACCGACCTATATATATATGATATAGCAGGCTATACGGCATATCATCATCAGCAGTTTGGTGCAGATGATATAATAATCTCTCCTGCTGAATGTCATTTGCGTCCCGGAGCTTATTTCCTCCGTGTGATGATCAAGACTGAAGATAGCAAATATGCATCCAAAACAGCAAAGATTATAGTATTGAAATAAACGAAAATATAACATAACAAACTAAATAACAACGATTTGCCTATGAAGCATCTTTCTTGAAATGTATTTTGATTTTTAATCCACCATTTCGTAAAGAACAGAAATTTATAAAACAAACATAATAAAGATGAAAAAAGTATTTTTGAGCGCTATTGCGCTGGCCTTTGCCGCAATGCCGGTATTGGCTGAAGAAACGATGAATCCGATTATCACTGCAATGCCTTCGTTGAGTATCGCTCCCGATGCTCGTGCCGGTGGTATGGGTGATGTGGGTGTGGCAACTGCTGCCGACCTCAATTCGCAACACTGGAATCCTGCCAAGTATGCTTTCATGGATAGTCATGGCGGTATCACTGCCAACTATACTCCCTGGTTGCGTAAGATAGTTAACGATATCGATCTGGCTTATCTTGCAGGATACTATAAATGGGATGATGTTCAGGGTATTTCCGCTTCGTTCACCTATTTCTCGCTTGGTAAAGTGGATCTGACCAACTTGAATGGTACTTTCCTTCAGGAGGCTAATCCCAACGAGTGGGCTATCGACGTGGCATATTCGCGTAAACTGCACGAATATGTATCAATGGCTGTTGCTTTGCGTTTCCTCTACAGCGACTTGAACAATGGAACTAATTCCTCAACTATCGATGCAACCGAGCGATATGCTGCATGGACAATGGCTGCTGATGTGTCGTTGTATTATCGTCAGCCTATCCAGTTGTCGATGGGTACAAGCTATTTTGCCCTCGGTATGAATATCTCCAACCTCGGTGGTAAGATGACTTACGACAAGGTTACACAAAACTTCATACCTGCCAATCTGCGCTTGGGTGTAAGCTATGAGTTGCCTTTTGACCAGTACAACTCACTGACTTTTGCCTTCGACATCAACAAGATGATGGTTCCTACACGTAAATCGAAATATGCAGAGGATGCAGACGGCAATCGTGTAGATCCTAGTGATCCTGACTACGTAAACAAGACAAGAGACTGGTATTCGGAGCTTCCTTCTATGAAGGGCTTGTTCCAATCGTTTGCAGATGCTCCCAACGGAGCCAAAGAGGAATTCCAGGAACTTCAGTTTGCAATGGGTCTGGAATATTCCTACGACAAGAAGTTCTTCGCACGCGTAGGTTACTCGCATGAGAACAAGTGGAAAGGCAACCGTCGTTATGTCACCTTTGGTGCCGGTTTCCACCTCAGCATCTTCTCTTTGGATGCAGCTTATGTGCTTGCTACCGCTCCTACCAACCCGCTTGATGGAACTCTCCGTTTCACCCTCGGATTCGACTTGGCAGGTATAAAAGACTTGGTTAACAACCGCAAATAACAGTCCTGTTTCCTATGCTTCGCATCGGTTTTGGATATGATGTACATCAGTTTGCTCCCAACCGCCCTCTGTGGTTGGGAGGACTGAATGTGCCTTCCGAGATGGGATTGGAAGGACACTCGGATGCCGATGTGCTTATTCATGCCCTCTGTGACGCCTTGCTCGGAGCTGCCCATCTCAGGGATATAGGATTCCATTTCCCTCCTGTGAAAGGCAACGAATATGAGAATATCGACAGCAAGATTCTTCTGTTGAGAGTGATGGCAATGGTCCGTGAACACGGCTATGAATTAAGTAATGCCGATTGCACTGTTTGCGCCCAGATGCCCAAACTAAGCCCGTATATCGAAGCAATGCAGCAATGCCTGGCAGACGTGATAGGCACTGATGTGGAGAATATCTCAATAAAGGCAACTACTACGGAGCATCTTGGCTTTGTAGGCAGAAAAGAGGGTATAGCTGCATATGCAACAGTCCTCATCCATACGACTGATGAATAGACATTGGCTTCTTTCGTTATGCATGGTGCTTACTCTGTTTATGCCTTGCAACCATGCAAATGCACAATTGCCCATAGGGCAGTTGTTGCTTTCTATGCCTGACAGTCTGTGCCCGTATCTGGATATGAAACAGAGAGTGGTACTCCTGGAATATGCCAACCAGAATATGAAAGATTCTGTGGATAATATCTATGGAGGTAAATCAGCCATTCTTGACAAAACCGACAACTATCTATCTCTTGCTGTGGCCGATGGTTTCACTATCGAACTGCTCTCGGATTCGGCATCATACTATCTGATTCAAACTGCTTGCGCACCTATATGTTCATCAATAGTGAAGCAATATGTGGCAAACTGGATATTCGTGGAAGAGGTTAAACCCGAGAAACCGACTGTTTTTCAGAAGGCAACAGTGGAAGATGGAAAGATAGTGTGGATTGATGAGACTCCGCTTCTACTCGATGATGAGGAGAAGAAATATTATTTACTCGACCGATAAAAATCGCCTTCTATACATTTCTTTATCATGCAACTCCCTATCTATCTAATAGGTTACATGGGTGCAGGCAAAACCACTATAGGTCGTCTGCTTGCTCGGAAGTTGGGTTGGCATTTCGTGGACTTGGATGATGCATTTGCAGAAATCAACGGAATGACGACAGGTGATTTCATTCGTCAGTATGGTGTACATGAGTTCCGCAAGTTGGAGAAAGACTGTGTGGAGAAACTATCCGAGTTGCCGATAGACAAGGTTATTTATGCTACAGGAGGAGGCTATCCCTGCTGGGAGGACAATATGGAATGCCTGCTTGAACTGGGTACTTCTATCTATATCCGCTGGCAACCTCATCATCTTGCGCATAGAATAGAACTATCTGGAGTGGAACAGCGACCAATCCTGCAACAGAAACACGGCGCAGAACTGCTGCGTTTCGTGGAATGGCAGATGTCGGGTAGGGAAGAGTATTATGCCAAAGCCAATCTGATTATAGATGCTCCGCTTGGCGAATATTCGCCTGAAGCAGATGAGGAGATAGCACAATATCTGTATGAACTGATAATGAAAGAACGCAAAAAATGAGTATCAACGAGATTCAAGATGATATAATTGCCGAGTTCAGTGATTTCACCGACTGGATGGATCGCTACTCGCTTCTGATAGAATATGGCAATTCACTCCCGCCTTTTCCGGAGGACAAACGTACGGAGCAGAATCTGATAGACGGCTGTCAGAGCAAAGTGTGGATCACGGCAGAGATGCAAGATGGAAAACTGATTTTCCAGGGCGATTCGGATGCGCTGTTGGTGAAGGGAATAGTGGCTTTGCTTATAAGAGTTCTAACCGATCATACTCCGGCGGAGATAGTCGATGCAGAGCTTTATTTCATCGACAGGATAAACCTGAAGGAGCATCTTTCTCCTACAAGAAGCAACGGACTCGTAGCAATGCTTCGTCAGATGCGACTATATGCTATGACGTTCAAAGCAAAGCAAGGTTAGTATAGAATAATGCCGGATACAAAAAAAGACGAGGCACAATCTCGTCTTTTTTTTGTTTTCTTATCATCTTTA
>JAEEGL015669271.1_pt1 | contig 11779 bp, 9 predicted proteins | sample 9134231 | NCBI WGS metagenome assembly JAEEGL01 (sample SAMN16246548, study PRJNA631951) | gut metagenome | biome: gut microbiome; feature: rumen; material: fiber-attached | host: Bos | place: Iran: Karaj | collected 2018-10
CCGGCTGCGGCATATGCGTCCGACGGCCCTGCGGAGGCGCAACCGGTGCGCGAGGAATGGGATTTCATGGAGGAACCGGACGACGACCTGGCGGCCGGTGATACCATGGATGACGGGCCCTCCGAACCGGCCGGTGCATCTTCTGCCGGCGGATTCCCGGGAGTCGAAGCATCTGAGCCGGCAGAAGAAGTGCAGGATGTCGCGCTGTCGGATGACGGAGAACTGGACACGAAACCCTCCGGCCTGGATGAATTGTATGCGGGCCTTCCCCAGACACCGCGTCAGACGAGTCTGTTCGACGAATGGGAAGAACCGGTGCCGACCCCGATCCTGGCTGACACGCTGCAGCCTGGCTACAGTCCGGTCAACGAGAAATTCACGCCTCAGGCCGATTTGACGCAGACGCTTCAGTCGAAGAACCTGGCGCGCATGTCCGACGGCATCGGGCTGAACGACCGGTTCCTGTTCACCCGCGAACTGTTCAAGTCGAATCCGCAGCTGTACAAGGAATGCGTGGAACATATCGATGCATGCGCTTCCCGGGCGGAGGCCGTGGCCTATGTTCAGAATACCTATGACTGGAAGAAAGCCTCTTCGGCGGCCCGGAAATTCATGGCACTTATTTCCAGAAGATTTCCCGAAAAATGAGCAAATTATACATCGTGCCGACCCCGATTGGCAACCTTGAAGACATCACGATGCGGGCTTTGACGGTGCTGCGTGAAGTCGACTGCATTCTGGCGGAGGATACCCGGACCTCGGGGCACCTGCTGTATCATTTCGGTATTTCGAAACCCATGCAGGCATTCCATAAATTTAACGAGCACAAAGTGTTGGATTCTGTAGTCGCCCGGATATCCCGTGGCGAGAAGATGGCTATGGTGTCGGATGCCGGCACGCCGTCTATTTCCGATCCCGGATTCCTGATTGTGCGGGCTTGTGTGGCGGCCGGTATTCCGGTGGAATGTCTGCCGGGCGCCACGGCTTTTGTACCGGCGCTCGTCGATTCCGGTTTCCCGACCGACCGTTTCTGTTTCGAGGGATTCCTGCCGCAGAAGAAAGGCCGCCGGAAACGGCTTGCCGGCTTGCAGCAGGAACCGCGGACCATGGTTTTCTACGAGTCGCCTTTCCGTTTGGAGAAAGCGCTGGAGGAAATGTCGGAGGTCTTCGGCCCGGATCGGCTGGTCTCGGTGTCGCGTGAAATCAGCAAAGTGCACGAAGAAACCGTACGGGGTTCTTTCGATGAAGTCCGGCAGATTTTCCGGGCACGCGGCGGCGTCAAAGGAGAGTGCGTGGTGGTCGTGGAAGGGTTGGACGGGTTCCTGCGCCGTACGTCTGGCCTTACGGAGGATGAAGGTGACGGGACGGATATGTCTTCTGAAATGTAAAATCATATATCTTTGCCGCCTGCGGACATGCCCGCACATCCGGGTTTCCGGATAGAATGTTTGTAATATTCCAGATATGAAAAAATCGATTGTATTTTTTTCAAGCCTCCTTCTGGCAGGCTGCTTTTCTATGCATGCACAGCGGATAGATGCGGATGCATTGCAGCGCATCGTCTCCACTGTGCAGGACCAAGTGGAAAACCTGACACCCAAGGTGACGCCGACCGCATCGAACCAGATCAAGCTGGGCGGCTTCGTAAGGACCGATGTCATTTTTGCCAGCCGTCAGAACCAGGCGGGGGCCGAGGGACTTTATACCTATTATCCGCTGCCGAAGGCTTTGGATGCGGAAGGCCGGGACATCAACGCGGCCTCTTCGGCCAATGTGCTGGCGCTGACCTCACGCCTGACGGCGTCTTACACCGGGCAGACAGTGTCCGGCATCAAGACCAGGGCTTATGTCGAGGCGGATTTCGGCAGCAACCTGATCGGCAACGGCGCCGTATTCAGACTCCGCCAGGCTTATATGGAACTGCAGTGGGAACATGCTTCACTGTTGCTGGGTCAGACCTGGCATCCGCTGTCGGCGGCTGTCATTCCAGTGACGCTCGACCTGAACACCGGTTCGCCGATCCGGCCGTTCAACCGCAGTCCGCAGCTGCGCTACAAATACGCCCCCGGTGCGGTGTCTTTCACTGTGGCGGCGGTGTTTCAGCACAGTTATCTTTCTGCCGGCCCGGACGGCGCCTCTTCGAAATATCTGCGCAACTCCTCGCTGCCTGATTTCGTAGCCGGTGCGGAGTGGCAGGTGACCGACCAACTTGCATGGGGCGTGATGGGCGAGACCAAAGCTCTGAAACCGAGATTGTCCACGACGGGTGCCGCGGGAACCTTCAAGACGGACGAAACCATCCGCACTTATACCGGCCAGACTTGGCTGCAGTATGTCGATGGCGACTTCACGATGAAGGCGGCGGCTCTCTATGCGCAGAACATGAATGATGCGCAGATGATCGGCGGCTATGCCGTGGCGACGCGGGACATCCTGACGGGGAAGGAAACCTACACGCCGACGCAGCATCTGAATTACTGGTTGATGCTGCAGTACGGCAGACAGTTGAAGGCTGGTCTCTACGCGGGTTACTTGAAATCGCTGGGCACGCTCGATCCGGTCAATGGCGAATTTTTCGGCCGCGCCTGCAACATGGACAGCATGTTCCGTCTGGCGCCGCGGCTGTACTATAATGTGGGCAACCTGCAGCTGGCCGGCGAAGTGGAATGGGACCACGCCGTTTTCGGTACCAACCAGCCCGGGACCAAGGGTGATATCGTGAATACGCACGATGTCGATGGGGTCAAGGTCGACGTCGCGGTCATGTTTATGTTCTGATTCAGAGGGTTCCGGCCTCCATCCGCCGAGTCAGCTCCCCTACGGAGATCACCTCGTATTTCTTTTTCCTGAGATATTTCACGATTTCCCTGAAGATGTCGGGAGAGGTCGTGACCCAGTCGTGCGCCAGGTCAGGAATGCCGTGGAAGCAGAAAATGGGGATGGTGCCCGGTGCGGCGTTCTCCAGGATGGCCTTTACCTGTTCCAGCGTGGACAGGCTGTCTCCCTTGATGGTATAGCTCGGCAGCAGCAGCGGATTGGTGTCTTTCTGCGGGTCGAAGGTGCGTTCTTCGCCGGCGCGGGCCGACGTGTAGCCGCGCTCGCGCAGTACGTCCTGTGCCATACGGTTGTAGTCGTATCCCGGATAGGCGAAAGTCGTGGGACGCGGCAGCCCCTGCGCCTCGCATTGCGTTTCGATGTATTCCAGTTCCCGGAGGAACTCCTCAGCCTGCATCCGGTTGACATGCTTGTGCGTCCGGGTGTGGTTGCCGATTTCGAACCCCATCTGTCCGATAGCGCCGATCTGGTCCCAGGTCATGTATTGTTCCTTGTTTTCGAACCCGGGATACTCGCAGATGTAAAAAGTGGCACCGAACCGGTTTTTCCTGAGCAGAGGCGCTACGAAGGTGTAGTGCGAACGCGGGGCGTCGTCAAAGGAGAGTACCACGGTGCGATGTAATTTTTTTCCGGCAGCATCCGGGCAGAGGATTCCGGTAAGGAGCAAAAAAAAGGACATCGTTGAAAGATATCCTGTCATTTTTTTCATATGCTTTTGTATTTGTGTGGGTTGCACTGGATTCGAACCAGTGACCCCTACCCTGTCAAGGTAATGCTCTAAACCAACTGAGCTAGCAACCCGAAAAAGATGGCGCAAAGGTACGCGATTTTTTTAACCCGCCAAATCTTCGCGGCAAAATCTGATGTTTTTATGCAGAAGACGCATCCCCGAGCAGGATACGCGCATTGGCCGTGGCCGCTTCGGAAACCTGGGTGCCGCTGAGCATCCGGGCGATGGCTTCCACCCGTTCTTCGCGGGACAATTCTTTGATATAGGTGCGGGTGACGTTGCCTTCGTCGCGTTTATAGACGCTGAAATGGTGCCGGCCTTTGGCGGCGATCTGCGGCAGATGGGTGATGTTGATGATTTGGACGCGGCGGGCCATGTCGGCCATGATGTTGCCCATGCGGTCGGCGATGCCGCCGGAGATGCCGGTATCGATCTCATCGAAAATCAGCGTCGGCAGAGCCATTTTCTCTGCGATTACGGCCTTTATGCTCAGCATGATGCGCGAAAGTTCCCCGCCCGAAGCCACCTTGGAGAGATCTTCGGGAACCTGGCTTTTGTTTGCGGCGAAAAGGAACCGGATGCCGTTGATGCCGTTGTCGTGCAGCGTATCGTCTTCCGTCAGCTGGATGCGGAACTTGCCGTTCGGGATTCCGGAAGCCTGAAGCATGGCATCGACACTGCGTTCGATGTCCGGCACCGCCTGCCGGCGGGCGGCGGATAACCGGCGCGCAGTTTCCATCAACTGCTGTTGCGTCGCCTGCAGTTCGGTCTGCCAGCTTTGCAGCCGCTCGTCGGCCGATGAAAGGTCGCCGAGCTGTCCGGCCAGCGTGTCGCGGAGGGCGATAAGCGCTTCCGTGTCGCCGACGCGGTGTTTCTGCTGCAATGTGTACAGCAGCTGCAGGCGTTCCTCAATGGCAGCCAGCCGTTCAGGCCGGTATTCCGTACGTTCATTCTGCCGGGCGATGTCTTCTGCCAGATCCTTGAGGTCGATGTAGGCCTGTTCGAGCCGTCCGGCGTAATCCGTGGCAGCCGGCAAGTATGGCGCGATGCGGGCGGCGGTGTGCCCGGCCTGGCGCAACCGGTCCAGCAGCGGCTGTTCGCTCTGGCTCAGGGAATCTTGCAAATCGTTCAGCGCCTGTTTAATGTCTTCTGCGTGGGACAACATCTCCGCCTCTTCCTCCAGTGCCTGCTGCTCGCCTTCCTGCAAATGGGCGTCAACCAGTTGCTTGTACTGAAATTCCAGATAGTCGCGTTCCGCCTGCCGTGTCCGACAGGCTTCCAGGCAGGCATCGTATTCGGCGCACTGTCTCCGGTAATCCCTGCAGGCGTTCCGGAATGTTTCGACCTCCTCCAGCTGGCCGGCGAAACTGTCGGTCACCTGCATCTGGAAAGACGGTTGCGCCAGATAGATCTGCTGATGTTGGGAATGGATGTCGATGAGCCGTGTCCCCAACTCTTTCAGAATGGTCAGATTCACCGGCGAGTCGTTGACAAACGCGCGGGACCGTCCGTCCGGCAGGATTTCCCGTCGGATGATGGTCTCCGTATCGTATTCCAGATCGTTTTCGGCGAAGAACTCCTTGAGCGTCAAGGCTGTCAGGTCGAATGTGCCCTCCACGATGCATTTCCTCGAACTGTCCGCAGGGGTCGAACTGTCGGCACGCTGGCCGGTCAGCAGACCCAGCGCCCCGAGCAGGATGGACTTGCCTGCACCGGTTTCACCGGTGACGATGGTCAGTCCGCCGGCGAGTCTGATGTCCAACTCGTCGATGAGGATATAGTTCCGTATGTACAGTCGGGTAAGCATGGACGTCCGGCAGTGCGTCATGGTTGGATGGTCAGTACCTGACCGACGCGTATGACATCGCCCATGCGCATGTTGTTGTTCCGGTACAGAGCCTGGGTCTTGATGCCGTATTTCTGTGAAATACTGCGGATGCTCTCGCCTGAGGAAACTACGTGCATGACGTTCCCCTGCAGCATCCGGTTGCGTTTGTTGCGGATATAGATGATGTCGCCCTTCTGTGGCACATATTGTTTGGAGACTTCGTTGCAGCGGCGCAGCCGGCTGGCCGAGCAACCCAGGTCGTCCGCAATGTTCCGGATGGAGTCGTCTTCTTTGGCAAGAACATATTTTACCCCGTTGTTCTTCATGATCTTCCGTTCGATGATAACCGTGTAGCATTCCGGGTTACGCTCTGCGTCTTCTATTGTGATGCGGCCGGGACGCAGTTGTCCGAGCCAGTTGCGCCGGTATGTTCCGGTTTCTGTATCGGTTTCTGCCCCGATTCGCCGGTTGCCGGCCTGGTGTCTGTCGTACCGGGCCAGATTGTTCTCTTCGATGATGCGGATCAGGTTGGCCGCATAAGTCGGACTCGTCGCATAGCCGGCATCCTTCAGCCCCTGGGCCCAGTGCCTGTAGTCGGTGGAGGCATATTTGAACAGGCCGGCGTAGCGCTCCTGATTGCAAAGGAAATCGGAATGATCGCGGTAGGAATCGCGGACGCTGCTGTACTTGCGGAAACATTCTCCGGCTTCGTCGTCGTCATAATAGACCGTGCCGCCGGTCCAGCCCGACTTGCACTTGATGCCGAAGTGGTTGTTGCTGGCGCGTGCCAGTGCGCTGTTGCCGTTGTCCGATTCGAGCAGCGCCTGGGCCAGTGTGATGCTGGCCGGAATGCCGGTCCGTTTCATCTCGGATACAGCCAGCGGCGCATATTTGGCGATATAGGCCTGCCGGCTTGTCTGCGCATGCGTCGTGATGGCCGTACATAGTCCCGTCAGGCACAGAAAAAAGTCTCGGATTAGTCTATGGGGATATCTTGCAACCATGTATCAAGCTTTTTTTACTGCGTTGGTGAAAAAGCGCCACAGGGCGTCGTCGGGCGGGTCGGCTTCGACCGCAAGCCGTTCGCCGGTGACCGGGTGTGTCAGCGCGATACAGCGTGCGTGCAGGCTGATGCCGCCATCGGGATTGGAACGGGGATAGCCGTATTTCAGGTCTCCCTTGATGGGGCAGCCGATGTGGGCGAGCTGGCATCGGATCTGATGATGCCGGCCGGTTTCAAGCCGGATTTCCAGCAGGTGATACCGGTCGGACGAAGCGAGCAGCCGGTAGTGCATCACCGCTTCCCGCGCTTCTCCGCGGGGCGTGTCATAGCAGTACGAGCGGTTGTTGCGGGTGTCGCGGAGGATATAGTGCGTCAGGGTGCCCTGTGCGTCTGGCGGCAAGTCTTTCACGACGGCCCAGTAGATTTTCTCAATCTGGCGGTCCTGCATCATCCGGTTGAGCCGTGTCAGGGCCTTGCCCGTCCTGGCGAAAAGCACCACACCGCTCACCGGCCGGTCGATGCGGTGTACCACCCCGAGGTACACTTGCCCCGGCTTGTGGTATTTTTCTTTGATGTATGCACGTGCCTGCTCCTCGAGCGGCATATCGCCCGACGGGTCGTACTGGACGATCTCTCCGACCGCCTTGTTGACGATGATCAGATGGTTGTCTTCGTAGAGCAGCTGCATGGCATGGCGTCAATATTGTTCGTCGCTGTTCGGGAAATCGCCGGAGCGGACGTCCTGGACATAATGCCCGATGGCGTCCGTGACAATCGTGTTCAGATCTGCGTAACGCCGCAGGAACTTGGGCTTGAAGTCTTTGTTGATGCCGAGCATGTCGTGCAGTACCAGCACCTGGCCGTCAACACCGTTGCCCGCGCCGATGCCGATGACCGGGATGTCGGTTTCGGAGGCGACCCGGGCGGCAAGTCCTGCCGGCACTTTCTCCAGAACGAGGGCGAAACAGCCCAGCTCAGCCAGCAGGCGGGCGTCGCTGACGAGTTTGTCAGCTTCGGCGGATTCTTTGGCCCGAAGTCCGTAGCCGCCGAACTGATGTACCGACTGCGGCGTGAGGCCCAGGTGTCCCATCACCGGAATGCCGGCCCGGAGGATGCCTTTGATGGCATCGGCGATGGCGGCGCCGCCTTCCATTTTGACGGCTTCTGCGCCTCCCTCCCGCATGATGCGGATGGCGGCCTGCAGCGAAAGGGCGGGGTCGCTGCAGCAGCCGAACGGCATGTCGCACACGACCAGGGCCCGTGTGGTACCCCGGGCCGTGCAGGCCGAATGGTAGATCATCTGGTCCAGCGTGATGGGCAGAGTCGTGGTGTAGCCGGCCATTACATTGGCTGCGGAATCACCGATCAGGATGATATCCACGCCTGCGGCATCGACCATTCTGGCCATACTGTAGTCATAGGCTGTCAGCATGGCGATTTTCTCGCCCTGCTGTTTCATGGCGCGCAGGGTCTGCGTCGTCACTTTCTTTGTTTCTTGGTGTACGGACATGACAGGATGCGTTATATCAGTGCAAAGGTAATATGAAGTTTGAAAATGGCATCGGAACGTTTATTTCAGCGCGAAAGGCACGCCGGTCGAGCCGTTGGCCGGTGCGAAATGCAGGGCATGCAGGATGCTCGGAGTCACCGCCGTGATGTCGGTTTCGTCCGGAAGGACGCCGAACGGGATGTTCCATCCGCAGAAGACAAGCGGTACCGCGGCATCGTAGGCGTAGGACGAATTGCCGGAGGTGGTCAGGGCATCTTTTTCGGTCCAGCCGGGCAACAGGCTGAATACGATGTCTCCCGAGCGCTGTCGGCAGAACCCTTGCTGGATTTTCTGCGCGACGCCGGCAGTGTAGCTGTTGCGCATCAGGTCCTGCGCCGTGAGAACGCAGCTCACACCCGAGATGTCCGACAAGAAACCGGCTGACCGCGCCAATATTTCATCCTCCGGAATCTTCTCTGCTTCGAGCAGTGCCCGGTCGAAGTAAAGCTGCTGCCGATAGTAGCCAGAGATCCAGTTCCGGTTCCCGTAAGTGACATGCAGGAAACTGGTCAGCAAGGAGATGGCGCTGTTGGCGTTGAAGTTGCCTACGTTCATTCTGAGGGATGACATGTAGGCTGGCGGATCGGCGCATCCGCCGGTCGAGGAGAATACAACCAGTACGTTGGCCAGTCCGATGGTCCGGTCCAGATAGGAAAGCAGTTCGGCGATGTCCCGGTCCAGACGTACGAAGGCATCGGCTGTTTCGATGGAGAACGGGCCGAAGAGACTGCCGATGGGACCGGTGGCCGCAAAACTGACAGACAGGAAATCCACGGCATCGTCCTGTCCGAGTCGTTCTGATTCTATAAGCTTGATGGCCAGTTCTTTGGTAATGGTGTTCCCTTCGGGGACCGCAGTGACGATCTGGTAGTCATCGGTATAGATCTTGGCGTTGAGCGGCTTCGGGTCGTAGGGGAAGGTGTGCTGTCCGTTGAACCCGGTTTCCCAGGCGTTGTCGTCTGCGAGCCCGGTGTACTGCGGCAGCAGCCACTGCGGCGTCCATTTGGTCGAAATGGCCCGGTCGCCCGGTTTCTGGGCGTTGAGTTCCTGAATCCATGCCGGCAGTTGATCCATATAGAAAGAAGAAGTCATCCACAAGCCGCGGACCGTGTCGAACCAGAAGGCGCCGTCGGCCATGAATCCGGCAGGCAGGATGGCGCCGTCCGGCTGAAGCGATATGCCGAAGACTTTGCCACGCATGGAGGTGCCGATTTTGATGGCATCTCCCAGCGTTGAGGCTTGCAGATAGCGGGGAGAATGCTGTCCGCGGGCATAACTCCCTCCGGTGGGGAAAGTGTGCCCGTCTGCCGTGGCTTCGGTCATGGCCTTCAAGTCCGGGCTGTACCAGCTGTCTGCTACGATGCCGTGTATGGCCGGTGTGGTGCCGGTGAACAGGGTGGCATAGGCCGGAGCGGCCTGGGTGAAATGGTAGTTGTAAACGGCCTTGGTGGCTGAGAGTCCCTGCCGCATCATCCATTTGAAACCATTGTCGCCCATCAGGTGCCCGAATCGTCCCATATAATCCGTGCGCATCTGTTCCACAACGATGGAAAGCACCAGCCGCGGGCGTCCGGCATCGTCCGTCGCGGGAGAGGTTGCAGTTGGTTGCGGGAAACCCGGCCGGACGAAGAGCAGCAGCAGACCGGTCAGAAGAATTTTTTTTACAGCCATGGGAGAGAATCGAAAGGAATCATTTCAATGAGTTGTGGAATATAGTTTTGCAGCCGCGGCAGTCCGTGCCGTACCATCAGACACTCTGCCTGCACCAGCAGCACGCCGATAATCAGCACGGTGAATATCCGGGCGGCGCGCCGGGGCGACCGGCTGCTGTCGAAGAAGTCGGCCATCAGCAACGACAGGAACGGCATGCAGCCCATATAGAGTGCGGCCGGATGGTCCGGCAGCAGGATAATCAGCAGCACAGACAGCAGAGCCGTCCACTGCATCATGGACCATGTGTGCCGGACATCGTTCTGGAACATGAAGATTTTGCGCCATAGCGCGACGAGTGCGGTCAGCGCCGTGAGAATCAGGACGGCTGCGGTCAGGATGGACAGCCAGGACGGCCAGGTCCATGCATCTGCCGGCAGACTTCCCGTCAGCCGGATCGGATGCGGGATGTCACGCCATGGGATGTCCTGGAAAACAAACAGCAGACTTTGCATGAGAAAGGCGGGTGTCAGCAGCCCCAGCAGCGAGGCCGCGGCCGAACGTCCGAACGACACGCTGGTCCATATCATGCTGATCCAGAAAATCAGAATGTACCATGAGGCGGGGCCGTACAGCAAGCCGGCCAGGCCGATGAGCAGCCCGATGTCATAGGCGGCGCGTGTTTCTCCTTCCTGGTGCAAGGAACCGAGCCGCCGGTCCGTGGCCAGCGTGACCAGTACGAAGGCGGCCAGTGCCGTATTGGGCACGCAGAGGTCCGGCAGACAGGTGCAGCCGATGACCATGAGTGCGCCCGGCAGATAGTTCGCAACGCCGAGATGCCGGCGGTAAATGTGGACGACCAGCGCAATTTCGATGCAGAACAGCACCAGACCGACCGCGCGGTTGTCGAAAACCGTCCGGAGAATCGTCTGAGCCTGCCCCGGGCTGTCCCACAAAGCAGTCCAAAGCGGACGGGCGTCTGCGCCGCAGCCTCCCCACGACAACTGCAGTCCGAACAGCACCGCCGCAAGCAGGGTCAGGACAAATGCAGCATAGGACTTGGAGCTGAAGAAGGAGAACATAGTCGCTTACAGGCGTTGGAGGTCTTCGCCGATGTCCCGGCGGTTGTATTTGCCTTCGAAGGTGATGAGCGCAGCATTCCGGTTGGATTTTTCGAGCGCTTCGGCAATGGAGCCTCCCATGGCGGAGACCGAGATGACACGTCCGCCCGCCGTGACCACCTGTCCGTCCTGCCATTGCGTGCCGGCGTGGAACGCAATGGCGTCGGTCACCCGGTCGAGGCCTGTGATGGGCTTCCCTTTTTCGTAGCTGCCCGGATACCCGCCGGATACCAGCATGACGGTCGTGGCCGTCTGCGGGCTGATGGCGATCTGCTGCCGGTCGAGCGTCCGGTCTGCGGTGGCAGTGAACAGTTCGACGATATCCGATGAAATGCGCGGCATCACGGCTTCCGTTTCGGGATCGCCCATGCGGACATTGTACTCGATGACCATCGGGTCACCCTTGACATTGATCAGTCCGAAGAAGATGAATCCCTGATAGTCGATGCCTTCCTGCCGCAGCCCGTCAACGGTGGGGCGGATGATGCGCTCCTCCACTTTCTGCATGAACGTGCGGTCTGCGAAGGGGACCGGCGATACGGCACCCATGCCGCCCGTGTTGGGTCCGGTGTCGCCTTCGCCGATGCGCTTGTAATCCTTGGCTTCGGGCAGCAGCACATAGTGCGTGCCGTCGGTCAGGATGAACACTGACAACTCGATGCCCTCCAGGTATTCCTCGATGACCACGGTGGCACTGGCTTCGCCGAATTTGCCGGCGAACATGGCGTGCAGCTCTTGTACGGCTTCATCGTGCGAGGACAGGATCAGCACGCCTTTGCCTGCGGCCAGGCCGTCGGCCTTGAGTACGTAAGGCGGCTGCAGTGTCTCCAGGAAGCCGACGGCCTCGGCTTCTTCGGAGGCCTTGAAACTTCTGTAGCGGGCCGTGGGGATGTGGTGACGCACCATGAAGGCCTTGGAGAACTCCTTGCTTCCTTCGAGCCGGGCACCGGCCTGGAAGGGGCCGATGAACCGGATGTCGCGCAAAGCGGGATTGGCGGCGAAATAGTCCCGGATGCCCCGCACCAACGGTTCTTCCGGTCCGACGACTACCATGTCGATGCCG
>JAEEGL016882282.1_pt1 | contig 11779 bp, 13 predicted proteins | sample 9134231 | NCBI WGS metagenome assembly JAEEGL01 (sample SAMN16246548, study PRJNA631951) | gut metagenome | biome: gut microbiome; feature: rumen; material: fiber-attached | host: Bos | place: Iran: Karaj | collected 2018-10
ATGAAGGGCATGTGTTCCTGCCCTGTAACAGCCTGTGCAGGCGGAAGCAATGCCATAGGCGATGCTTTTCACAGGATAAGGGACGGATATGAGGATGTGATGATCTGCGGAGGTACTGAGTCAGCCATCACACCGCTTGCAGTCGGCGGTTTTGCCAGCATGAGAGCCTTATGTCATGCCACTGATCCGGACAGAGCCAGCATTCCCTTTGATGCGGAGAGAAGCGGCTTTGTAATGGGAGAGGGCGCAGGAGTTCTGATCCTGGAATCCGAGGAACATGCAAAGAAAAGAGGCGCCAGGATATTGGCCGAGGTCGCAGGTTATGGAGCAAACTGCGATGCCTATCATGTGACAGCTCCCGATCCTGAGGGTGAGGGCGGAAGGCGTTGTATGGAGCTTGCCATTGAGGATGCAGGGATAAAGGCCTCTGACATAGATTATATTAATGCCCACGGAACCTCAACACACCTTAACGACGCAGGGGAGACCAAAGCCATAAAGAAGGTCTTCGGCGAACATGCGAAGGAACTCAGGGTATCCAGTACCAAGTCCATGACGGGACATCTGCTGGGCGGAGCAGGCGGAGTGGAAGCGGTATTTTGCGTACAGTCTCTGATCCGGGGATTTATACCTCCCACAGTGGGTTATAAGGTTCCAGATCCCGAGTGCGACTTAAATTATGTACCGGGAAAAGGAATAAAAGCAGACCTTGAGTATGTACTCAGTAACAGTCTTGGCTTTGGAGGCCATAATGCCTGCCTGATATTCAAGAAAGCGTGACAAAATGAGTGAAGAAAGAACACCTAATACACTTACAGCCGCAGAGATAGCGGAGATATTACCTCATAGATTTCCTTTTGCCCTGGTGGACAGGATAGAGGACTATGAGCCCGGAGTATGGGCCAAAGGAAGAAAGTGCGTCACCATGGATGAGCAGTTTTTCCAGGGACATTTCCCGGGGCATCCGGTGATGCCGGGTGTACTTATCATAGAGGCACTTGCACAGACCGGAGGTGTGGCCATGCTGTCACTCCCGGAAAACAAGGGAAAACTGGCGTTTTTCGGTGGTATTAAAAATGCCAGATTCAAAAAGCAGGTGGAGCCCGGAGATGTACTGGAGCTTTACTGCGAGATCATCGAGAAAAAGGGGTCTCTGGGAATCGGAAAAGGAGAGGCAAGAGTAGACGGTAAAATTGCCTGCCGGGCAGAACTCACATTTGCGATAGTTTAGGGGATATAAATGCTTAGCCAGTCATTGAACGATTTATATAGTGCACTGCGTGTGTACTTCTATATGCAGATCTATTCCAAATTTGAAACAAAGGAAGCCACTCTTACGGCGGTGGAATCCTTTTCAATGGAATGCATAAAATATCTGGGGGAGCCCTCGGTGTCGGAATTTGCCCACCTTATGGGGATCTCCAGTCCTAACGCCGCATATAAGGTAAACAGCCTTGTAAAAAAGGGTTATTTAGAGAAAAAACAATCCGAAAATGATAAGAGGGAATATCATCTCTGTCCTACGGAAAAGTATATGAGATATTACCGGATAAGTGAAGATTATATAAATACCGTGGTAGAAAGGTGTAAAAAAAGATTCTCCAGCAAGGAACTGGAGGATCTGGATTCGATGATGCAGATAATCAAATCGGAACTGATGCCCGAATTGAACGTGAAATAAAACCGAAGGTCTGAGACCGCATCGCAAAAATATCAGGCGGTGCGGTTTTCGTTTTTCTTACTGAATTCTTTCTGGTAACCCTCAAATTCGGCCTTTTCCTCTTTGGAAGCAGGCCTGAAATTTTCGCTCCCACAGTCGGGACATCTATCAACAAGTCCGACCCTGTCAAACATGAATTTACATTTCTTGCATGTATAGACCATTTTAATAACTCTCCCGCTTATTTAATCCATTCGTGGTCTTTTATCTACCCACGTTTTCAAGTATACCACATGAGACCCTAATGATGAATAGAAAAATTTAAAATACCACCTGGTTTCTTCCCTGAGTTTTTCCGAGATAGAGTTTTTCGTCGGCAGCATTGACTATATCATCTATGGAACTGCGGAAATCATATTCCTGCAGACCGAAAGTCATGGTGAGATGCATCTCAATAGTATTATATTTAAATACTGTCCCTGATATCTTTTTCTTGAGATCATTCAGTTTCATAGCGGCGTCATCACCGTTCATTCTCGTGTATACAAAGAGGAATTCTTCGCCGCCCCATCTTGCCACAAAACCATCCTCTCCCATATCTTCCTTAAAGAGATTTGCCATCTGCACCAGGACTGCGTCACCGGCTTCGTGCCCGTAGGTGTCATTTACCTTCTTAAAGAAGTCAATATCCCCGATGGCGATATCCAGGAAGAAATCGGTCTCCTTTGATTTTTTCAGATGCTTCTCTATCCGCTCCAGGGCATCCCGGCGGTTGGGAAGCTTTGTAAGTGAATCCGTCTTTGCCAGTTTCTCTATCTTTTTATTGTATTTCACCAGTTTCTCTTCCATCTGCATGGAATCCTTTGAGAAAACGACGGAGATCACATAGAAGAGCAAAAAGGCAAAAAAGGAGTTAAGTATGTTCAGAAAAGCCATTGTTCCCTTGTCTACTGAATAGTAGGGGGAATGGGTCTGTATGTAAAAATAGAGCAGTAATCTGAAGAGACAAAGGGAAAAGGCGAATAACCCCTTATAATATGTGGACTGGTAAGAGGTCAGGATGGTAAAAAGCATAAGGGAAAAGATCATATGCTGGTATGAACAGTCCCATCCCATAATGGCCACAAAGGCAGCCACCCATCCCAGGGTAAAAAGCTCGATAAAATGCTGGGTAACAGCGGTATACCCCTGATAAGTCATGGTAAAAGCCGCAAGATAGCCTAAGAGGCAAACCATACTGACAACGGCGCCTCTGGGATAGCCGGTAATGAAAAGAACTATCACCTGAATAGTAAAGAAAAGATATAATATAATGGAAGTGCATCGCATGATGACAGAAGCCTTCTTGGTTTCGTTCTCATCTGCCACGTCCATGGTTATAAAATTTTTGATTCTCTGAAGGAAGACCATAATTATCTGAATTATAATACAAAAAGACGAAAAAATATATATTTTTTCTGTGACATTTGGGTTATTATGTATAAAATGGGAAACAACAAAAGATTGAAAATGATAGCAAGTGATCTGGACGGAACCTTGCTGTTAAATGGCAGTCAGGAGCTGTCCCCTGCTGCCCCCGGGCTGATACACCGCTTAACGGAAAAGGGGATCTTATTTTTTGCGGCCAGTGGGCGGCAGTACGCAAATCTCAAGAGACTTTTTTCTCCGGTGTCAAAAGAGATCGGATATATATGCGAGAACGGCTGCATAACGTATTTAGATGATGAGATGATCAGCCGTGAAAAGATGGAAGATGATCTTGCGCATGAGATAATAGATGCCATTGAGGCCGTGCCGGGAGCAGAGGTCCTGGTATCGGGGATAGATACCAGCATTATAAGTGACAGGGATGAAAGCTTTTACTCTCTGTTACGCTTTACGGTTCATAATAATGTGACCAGGGTGCATGATATAAGAGTTAAGAGAGAGCCTTTCTTCAAGATATCCGCCTATGTAAAGACCGGGCTGACGGATGCACTTATCAGAAACTGGAAAAGGGACTTTGAAGATAAGTGCACTGTTGTCACGGGAGGAGGCGACTGGCTGGACTTTATGCCGCCCGGGGTACATAAGGGCCTCGCTTTAGGTAAGGTGCTTGAAAGGCTTGACATTGAGCCGGAGAATGTTCTCTGTTTCGGGGATAATGAAAATGACAGGGAAATGCTGGAAATGTCAGGCTGCCCCATCACTATGGATACTGCCGTGGATAGTGTGAAAGGTATGGGGAAATATCATACCGATACTGTGGAACACGCTTTGGAGAGAATACTGGAAGGAGATGGATTTGTATGGTAATGAAGAGAATAACGATGTTTTTGTTTGTGATCTGCCTGCTTTTTACCCTTACATCCTGCGGAAAGACAGGAAAGGACAGCATAGCGGAGAATGATAACCTGTCAAAGATCCTTGGCACCGGGGCTGCAGGAATGGGTGGTGCCCACGGGGATGAAAGGGTGAAAGACCTGCCGGATGTGGGATCCGCCAATATGCGGTCAAACGCTTCTGAGGGTGCCTATTATTTCAAGTTGGTAGAGGGAATAAATACAGCTCTGGATGCCGGAGATTACACCGTGGGGATGGCTGACAACATCTGTTCCGTTACGGTCTATGATGCTGACGGAAATGTGGTGCAGGGAGTGAACATTTCTGCCCAGGGAGGGGGAGGAAATGTTCCGAAAATACTAAAGGACGCAGCAGTGATAACGGTTCCGGAAGGAGGAACCGCCACCTCAGTAGGCGGAAGCTGTGTGGCTCAGAAGCATGAAACCTTTGATAAAGATGCCACGGAAGGATCTGAGGGATCAGAAGAAGAGAACGAAGAGTAAAGAAAAGGCTGTCCGTCACCGGGCAGCCTTTGCAATAACTGTAATCTGTATTTAAGGTTTCTGATGTCCGCAGTTGGTGCAGAATTTTCCTTCATTCTTGGTACCGCAGTCAGGGCAGAACCATGCGCCTGCAGCGGGCGCGGGAGCCGGAGCGGGCGTACCGCAGTTGGTGCAGAACTTGCCGGTATTCTGGGTGTTGCACTGAGGGCAGGTCCATCCGCCGGCCTGGGGAGCAGCGCCGCCGCCCTGAGGAGCCGGGGCAGGAGCGGGAGCAGCACCCTGGGCAGCGCCCATCTGGAAGAGCTGGCCTGCGTTCATGCCGCCTGCGTTTGCAGCCATATTCATACCTGCAAATCCGAACATAGCGCCGCCTGCGCCCTGATTATTTGCAGCATCCTGCATAGCCTGAGCCTGTGCGCCCACAAGGGTTGCAGCAGCCATGTTGGGATTCCTGTTGATGGCATTCCTCTGAGCTTCTTTGATCATCTTCTCGTCTTCTTCGTCTGCCTTGATGGAAGAAACACCGAAGGAAGCGATGGTGATACCTCTGTGCTCGGACCACTTCTTTGAAAGGATCTCATTAAGAGCATCCGCGATCTCATTTGTATGTCCCGGAACTTCGCTGTAACGCACGCCCTTAGCGGAGATCTGAGCGAATGCAGGCTGCAGGGCTGTGAGAAGCTCGGACTTTAACTGGGAATCGATCTCTTCTCTCTCATACTGATCCGTTACGTTTCCGCAGACATTGGTATAGAAGAGAACGGGGTCTGTGATCCTGTATGAATACTCACCGAAACATTTTACGGAGATATCGATATCCAGACCGATATTATTATCGACCACACGGAAAGGCACGGGATTGGCAGTGCCGTACTTGTTTCCTATGATCTCCTTGATATTTACGAAATAGATCCTCTGATCCTTGGGAGCGTCTCCGCCGAAGGTGAAACGCTTTCCGATATTCTTAAAGGAATCCACGATGCCCTTTCCGAGATTGCCGCTGAAGATGGACGGCTCTGTGGAAGCATCATAGGTGAATTCACCGGGCTCTGCGCAGACCTCTGCAACCTTACCCTGGTCAACGATGATCATACACTGGCCTTCGTTGATGGCTATGACCGAACCATTGGTGATGATGTTTTCTTCCCCCTTGGTATTGGAAGACTGTCTCTTCTCACTGGTTCTCTTCTGTCCCTTGACTACCAGAATGGTCTCGTCAATGGAATCGCAGTAGAAATACTCTTTCCACTGGTCGGCAAGGACGCTTCCCGCCGCATTGCCTATTGCTCTGATTAATCCCATAGTACCTCCTCATATGTGTTTAATTTATATGGAACTCTTTTACATTCTTTATGTGTGGAGCTTTCCAACTGAAATCAAGTATACCACATTTATTTCCGGAAGAATGAAAAAATACCTTTCTTTTTCTTCTTTTCAGATTTTTCGGATCTTTCGGCCCTGTTCTCGTGCACGGAGCGTTTTACGGGGATGTCCTGTGCTTCATCTTCTTCCGCGATAACCGCATCTCCCGCACCCAGGATGGAACGCACCTCCCCAAGGAAATAGAAGGAGCCGAAGATACAGATAACATCATCTTCTTCTGCCTGTGAGATAGCCATACGGATGGCGGTCTGGACAGTGTTGCAGGGGGTGGCGGTGAGCCCCGTGGATGCGTGCAGGAACCGCGCCAGCTCTGCAGCGGGCAATGCCCTGTCTGATGTTGGCGTCACCGTAAAGAATTTCTTTGCAAGAGGTGCTACCTGCTCAGCCATCCTGTCATATTCCTTATCAGCAAGGACACCCATTATGAAGATCACCTTCTGCTCATCCCCGAACTGGGATTCCAGGCTCCGGGCAAGAACCATGGCGCCCTCTTCATTATGGCCGCCGTCCACCACTATTGTCGGGTCATTCCGGAGAAGCTCAAAGCGTCCGGGAACTAAGGTATTCTTAAGACCACGGCGCATGGATTCATCATTTATATTGTCATAACCTCTGGTATACAGGATCTTTGCTGCGCCTATCGCCAGGGAGGCATTTCCCACCTGATAGACACCGGGGAGGGAGATCGTAAGATCCTTTAAGCCGGGGAGATCGAAAACCTGTCCCCGTAAGGACATCTCCGTGATCTTACCCGGAAGGATGGCCCGGTGCAGCCAGGCGCCCCGCTCTCTGCAGATATCATCAAATACTTCTTCAACCTCCGGAGGCTGGGGATAAAGGAGCACATCTCCGTTCTCTTTGATTATCCCGGCTTTTTCGTAGGCGATCTGTTCTAAGCTCTCCCCGAGGATCTCGGTATGGTCATAACTTATGGTAGTGATGATAGCGAGATCCGGAGTCTTTATCACGTTGGTGGCATCAAGCCTTCCACCGAGACCGGTCTCTAAGACCACCACATCCACTTCCTGCTCCAGGAAATAGAGAAAGCCCATGGCGCAGATAAGTTCAAATTCGGAAGGATACTGTATCATATCCCGGCGCATATCCTCTGCCCGATCCTTTACAAGACCTGTAAGAAATCCGAAATCATCACCCGGGATATAGTAGGGGGCTTTTCCGGGGATCAGGATCTGCATCCTTTCGGTATAATCCGTGAGGTGAGGGGAGGTGTAGACCCCTACACGGTATCCGCTCTCCATCAGGATCCGGCTTAAGAATGCCGCAGTGGAGCCCTTGCCGTTAGTTCCGGCAATATGTACGAATTTCAGTTTGTCCTGGGGGTCACCCAGCCGGTGCAGCAACTCGCTTATCGCTGTGAGATTATAGGGTTCAAGGCCGTTTGCGATGGAACGGGGGGAAAACTTCGGCACCCGGTCCAGATATTCTACGGCCTGTTCATATGTCATTTCCTGCATATTGTTCCTTTTCTTCTGTTTCTTTCTTATTCAACGGATGCTTCTTGAGCAGGGCATCCACGGGCTTTATTATCCCGATCATCAGAATGATATTAACCGGGATCATGATAAGTTCCTTGATCAGTCTTGCAGACAGCACTGCGATAAAGCCTCCTTTGCCGTAAAGCAGTGTCAGCCACAGGGAATTGCATAAAATATTGACCAGAAGAGTATTTATTATCACGGCAGCTATGATCCTGGGTATACCGGGAAAGGAATTGTCCTCCTTATGAAGAAGTGATCCGAAGATAATACCGCTTACTGCCGCGGAAAAGGTAAAGCCCGGAAAATACGGGCCGGTAGGCCAGATCACGAATCCGCCGATATCGGAGAAGATCCCTATGAGCGCTGCAATGCCGGGACCGAAGATATTTCCTGCCACTGCAAGTGCCAGAGAGGAAAAGCGGATCTCCAGTATATTGCTTATGGGTATTTTAAAGGTCGCCGCTATTATGCCAATGGCTGTTAAAAGAGCAGCCATAGTCAGCGTCCGTATGTTTTTTAATCCCGACAAAATATAACCTCTGAAAGTATTTATATAACTAATTAATACTACATTTATTAAAGATATTGTGCAAGTATGAATTGATAAATATCCGGCAATTGGGGTATAATTGCGCTTAAGCCGGTTCATTCCGGGCAAAGAAAAGGAAATCTGCAGGAAAGGGGTCAGACCATGACAAAGGATGAAGCATTAGATAAATTAAAAAGCGTAGGCCAGGAGCACGTATTAAAATATTATGACGAGCTGGACAAAGCCGCGCAGGATAAACTCCTTAAACAGATAGATGAAACAGATTTCAGCGTACTTTCCCATATCGGAGAGGCTGAAACGGGACTTAAAAGAGGTGTGTTCTCTCCCCTTCCCGTAATGCAGAGGGATGAGATCCTAAGACGGGAAAAGGAATTCCGCGATGCAGGCTGCCGGGCGATAAAAGAGGGAAAAACCGCGGCCCTTCTCCTGGCAGGAGGCATGGGCACCAGGCTCGGCTCCGATAATCCCAAGGGTATGTACGATATCGGCATAAATAAACCCGTATATATCTTCCAGAGGATAATAGAAAATCTGCTGGATACCGTCCATGAAACCGATACATGGATCCATCTCTTTATCATGACCAGTGAAGTAAACCACGAGGCCACGGTCAATTTCCTTAAGGAAAAGAATTATTTCGGATACCGTGAGGATAAAGTAACCTTCTTTAAGCAGAGTATGGCGCCGGCCTGTGACTATAACGGGAAATTATACATGGAAGAAAAGGGTAAGCTCTTTACTTCTCCTAACGGTAACGGAGGCTGGTACTCCTCCATGGAGAGAGTGGGACTGGATAAAGAACTGGTGAAAGAGGGGATAGAGTGGATAGACCTCTTTGCCGTGGACAATATCCTTCAGAGGATCTGCGACCCCTGCTTTGTGGGGGCAACGGTTTTAAGCAATTCCTCAGTTGGAGCAAAGGTGGTGAAGAAAGCCGCTCCGGATGAGAAGATCGGGGTTATGTGCCTTGAGGACGGAAAACCTTCCATAGTGGAGTACTATGACCTGTCTCAGGAAATGATGGACGCAAAGGATGAAAAGGGAGAACCCGCATATAATTTCGGAGTTATCTTAAATTATCTCTTCCATGTTCCCGAGCTCCACAAGGTGAGCGAAGACAGGATGCCTCTCCATGTAGTGGAGAAAAAGATAAACTATATGGATGAAAACGGGAATACGGTTAAGCCGGAGAAGCCCAACGGATATAAATTTGAACAGCTGGTGCTCGATATGATACACCAGCTGGATACCTGCCTTCCTTATGAAGTTATACGTGAGCATGAGTTCGCTCCCATAAAGAATAAGACCGGGATCGACTCAGTGGAGAGTGCTAGAGAACTGGCTGTTAAAGACGGCATAGAACTGTAAGGCATTATTCAAAATATTTTTTGAACAGTTTTTCTATACCTGCTCTGAAACAGAGCACCATTCCCAGTATGCCGCCGAGAGCCGCCTGGGCTATCTCATAGGGAAGCTTTATCATGGCATACTCAAAGGTACTGTAAACAAAGATCTTCCCGAGGGTGTAGCCTGTCACCATGATGATACCGCCAACGATCACTCCGACAAGGGCGCCGGTCTTATGATGCTCCGGCATAAACTTATGTGAGAAAAGGGAGATCACAACAGCCTGCAGTCCGTGGGTCACAAGGGATACAAACATGGGAAGGGGATAGAAGATCATGTCCCCGAGGAAGGACCCGATACCCCCCACCACAAAGGCTTCGAAGGGATTTAGGAGTATGGCGGCGAGACAGATCACAGCATCACAGAGATACAGATGCCCGCCGGGTACCGGGATCCCGAAGGAGCTCATGGCGATATTCATTGCAAGGAACAGTGCGGTTACGGTTATTCTTTTTGTAGTAAGTGTTTTATTATTCATGGCTGCAAATTTACCATAAATATCAGGCTCTGTAAATAAGGGAATGCTTATTACCGGTGATAAGAAATGATTTTCGACACACATTGTCATTATGACGATACAAAATATGATGAAGACCGGGATCAGGTAATAGAGACCCTGCAGAAAGAAGGGGTCTCTCATTTCGTGAATGTCTCTGCCGACAGGGAATCCCTGGATGGAACCCTGAAGATACTGGAGCGCTACCCCATCGCATACGGGGCTCTTGGCATCCATCCCTCTGAGATCAGGGGTTTGAATGAGAGCGTTATGGAGGATATAGCCGAAAAGACCCGTGGGAATAAGAGGATCGTGGCTATCGGTGAGATAGGTCTTGACTACTGGGAGGAAGGTCCGGACAAAGAGACCCAGGTCTTTTGGTTTAAAAGGCAGCTGGAACTTGCCCGGGAACTTGATAAGCCTGTGATCATCCATTCCCGTGACGCGGTGCAGGATACCTACGATATTCTGGATGAATGCCATGCGGAGGAAATGGGGGGCGTGATCCACTGTTTTTCCGCCTCTGCCGAAATGGCTGAACGCTATGTTAAGAAGGGTTTCTTTATCGGAATAGGGGGAGTGGTCACCTTTAAGAATGCGAAGACCATGAAGGAAGTGGCGGCGCGGACTCCTATTGAAAATATAGTCCTTGAAACCGACTGTCCATATCTCGCGCCGGTACCCTTCAGGGGGAAACGGAACTATTCCGGGTATCTCAATCTTGTGGCGGAGACGATCGCAGAAATAAAGGGCATTTCAAAGGAAGAAGTCTGCGATAAGACCTACGAAAATGCAAAGAGACTATACAGACTATCGTAACCCTGTAAACCCCGTCTGCCGCAGGGCCTCATAAAGGACTATGGCGACGGAGTTTGAGAGATTTAAGGATCGGATATCATGTCCCATAGGGATCCTTATGCATTGAGCGGGGTCACTGTTTAAGATGTCAAGCGGGATCCCGCCGCTTTCCTTTCCGAACATGATATAGTCATCCGGGGAAAAGGTAACCTCGGTATAGGATTGCTTTGCCTTGGTGGTGGCAAACCATACTTTTGAATCCGGATTTTTTTTCTTAAAATCCGCATAATTCATATATCTGTGCAGATCTAATTTTTCCCAGTAATCCATACCCGCCCGTTTCACGGCCTTTTCATTAAGTAAAAATCCCAAAGGTTCGATAAGATGCAGGGATGTTCCTGTGGCCACACAGGTTCTTCCAATATTTCCGGTATTTGCCGGGATCTCCGGCTGGTGCAGTACGATATTCATAGGGCAGATGATGCTGCCTCTTACGGCATTGTAACTCCGCAGATTATCATATTGACTCCGGTCACGATGATCTCGAAGCCTACGATCAGTCCTATGGATATGGCAGCAAGCAGGGGATGGGCAAATCCCATACCGGCTGCGATTATCATAAGGATACCGAAGATGATACCTACCCACCATTTTCCGGTTACACTGTCAATGACCGCATCACCTGAATTCTGATACTTTTTAAGGCTGAAGGCTGCAAAGATACTGGTGATCCCTGCAAAGATAAGCCAGAAAAAGAGAACGTACAGGAGTGTTACACCGGTAATAAGCTCGACTTTAGCGCTTATGATTATCAAAAGTCCGCAGATAAAGGCTAATATAGCGCCGGCCAGATTCCATCCGTTAGCCAGTCCCATCTCTTTTCTCTTTCCGTAAGTCACCATTTCTTCAATCGCGTGGAAGAACATCATAAAGCCGATGACCCACACCATTGAGAGATATGTAAGTCCGGGAGTGGCTGCACACCACATTCCGCCGATCACAGTCAGGATACCTAAGATTATTAATAGTACTTTGTTCATTTTTTCTCTCCTTTTGAGTGTTTTAATTGTAGTATCTATAATATATGTTTTTTCAGATATTTCAACATTTCCGGGACGAATTACCGGTTTTTGGGATGAACTGCAGGATATCTGCCAAGGC
>JAEEGL010303562.1_pt1 | contig 11778 bp, 8 predicted proteins | sample 9134231 | NCBI WGS metagenome assembly JAEEGL01 (sample SAMN16246548, study PRJNA631951) | gut metagenome | biome: gut microbiome; feature: rumen; material: fiber-attached | host: Bos | place: Iran: Karaj | collected 2018-10
CAGCACCACAAAGGGGAGAAAGGCCATGGCGGAAGCCTCGCCCAGTGCCCCTCTGGTATAAATATCCACAAGCCTCCAAAGAGACAGGGAATAAACGAGACACCCCGTAAAGGCGATGCGTCTGCCTCCCGATATCCTGTAAAAGCAGAAATAGCTTCCCACTGCGGTCACGGTATTGATGAAGAATATATATGCCTTATAGGCCTGCCTCAGCGGAAAGCCGATTATGTACATCAGCGCCGGCAGATAAAGAAGGCTGTCCCCGTAGCATACTCCCATGGCATAGCCATAGCCGTTATAGATCGCGGAATGTATCCTCACCGGGAACTGTTCCTTCGCCAAAAGCCCCTTTACGATACCGGATATCCTCAGAAGATGAAAATCCAGATCATGCCCCCCGGGGATATAGTCCACATACATGGGCAGGTTTGACAGAAGGATGATGGCGCAAAGGCCGAAGCCCAGCTTCCTTCCCGACATCCCGATCTCATGGGGCACCCCGTTAAACATCATATACAGAAGCAGATCCACGACAGCCAGGATGAACAGAACCCATAAAGTATAATACATGGCGCTCTTTTTACCAAGGTATTCTATCTTGACCCCGTTTACCTTAAGCTCATTGCTGTCGGGCTCCGAATTATTAATATATGCCTTTACCGCTATATCGCTGTTTCTGCAGTAGATCCTTAAGTCACTGCTCTTTTTATAGCTTCTTAAGGGTATCTTTTCGCTGTCTATGGCATATCTGTCTTCCTGTATCTCCTTAAGCTCGAAGGTGATCTGCCCCTCTCCGTCGGAGGACAGCTCGTAGCCCACCACCAGCTCGTATATCCCTTCTATCCCGAGCTCAAACTCGGGAGTTGTGATCCTTGACCCGTCCTCTTTTACCTTCAGGTCTCCCCCGTTGAATTCCCGGTCATAGGAATAGGTGTAATGCCTGAAAAACACGAAGGCAAGTATCACAAGCTGTATTATAAGGACAAGTATCCTCCTTTTTTTCGATATCATGCTTTTCAAAGCACTTCCTACCAGTATATCATTATTCTCTTTATCAGGCAATCTCATTTACCTCACCGCTATATATAAGCGATCCGCTTTTCAGACCGGATCATTTCCTCCGCGCCGATTTGCCTGCAAATCGTGCGCTTAGGAACGATCTTTAGATCGTTCCGATCCGGTCGCTTTTCAGACCGGATCATTTCCTCTGTGAGCAAGCATCTCCCCCAGTTTTCTTCTGACCGTAATGTAAGCGGGAATAAGGAAGGCATCGGCGAAGATCCATGCAAGGGGCGAAGCGAAGCAGGCCCCCAAAAAGCCCCAGGCCGGAACCATCCATATGCCCGCGATCCCTCTTGCCACCATCTCGAGCACCCCGGCAAGGATGGCAAAGAACGGAAAGCCCATACCCTGTATCATGAACCTGATTATATTTACAAAGGCCAGAGGGATGTAGAAGGCGCCTATTATAATAAGAAATCTTCCCGCATTCTCAAGCATCTCTCCGTTTGCGGCGACATCGTCTATAAACAGCGAGACCAGATCAAACCTGAAGAAATAAAGGATCACAAAAGCTATCAGTGAATAGCCTATGCCAAGGATGCTGCAGTCCTTAAGCCCCTCATCCAGCCTGTCAAGCTTCTTTGCTCCGACGTTCTGGCCTGCATAGGTAGCCATCGTTGCCCCCATGGCGTCAAAGGGACAGCTTAAGAACATGGTAACCCTGTTGGCCGCCGTGATGGAAGCCACCACCACCGACCCCAGGGTATTGACGCTTGACTGCAGGATCACCGATCCAATGGCCGTAATGGAATACTGAAGTCCCATGGGAACCCCCATCCGGCACAGCCTGTTCATGCAGTGCTTATCGGGGCTCCTGTACTGCTTCCCCACATGGATTATCGGAAATTTCTTTATCACAACGATAACGCACAGTATGCCTGAAATAAGCTGTGACAGTACCGTTGCGAGAGCGGCTCCGGAAACCCCCGACTTAAAGACTACTATGAACAGAAGATCCAGCCCGATGTTCAAAAAAGACGATATGATAAGAAAAACCAGAGGAGTTCTGCTGTCCCCTATGGCCCTTATCATGCTGGAAAGGATATTATACAGGAAGGTTGCCGGTATTCCGATAAATATGATAAGTATATACGAATAAGAATACTCAAAGATATCCTCGGGAGTCCTTAACAGCCTCAGCATCGGTCTTAAAAAAATGACCGTCACGATCGTTATGCCAATGGCAAAGGCCCCCGCAAGGTAGAAGGAATTTATGATGTTCTTCTTAAGGCCGGCCTCGTCCCTTGCCCCGAAGGCATGCGAGACCGGGATCGCAAAGCCGCTGCAGACTCCCATGCAGAACCCTATTATGAGAAAATTTATGCAGCCTGTAGCTCCGACTCCCGCCAGAGCCCTGAAGCCGAGGAACCGCCCCACGATCATGGTATCTACCAGATTATAGAACTGCTGAAAAAGATTTCCAAGTAAAAGCGGAATGGAAAATCCCAGAATAAGCCTCATCGGGTTTCCCGTTGTCATATCCCTGGCTGAACCGTTCATAATCTTTATACTCCAAAAGCCGCGGATCTCGGCAGCGTTATCGTCAATCCCCGTGGTTTTCCTAAACAAACCTGTACAGGATATACTGACCGTATGTTCCGGCATAATCCATTCCGAATCCGGAAAGATCCCAGTAAACATCCGTACCGTCATCAACGGTCTTAACATCCTTTGTTACCGCCTTCTGCTCATCCGGGGCGCTCCGATCCCCCGCAAAATCCGGCTGTTCGGTATAACCCGCGAAGTTAAGACTGTTCCCCCCGAAGCAATGGTATACAGAATCGAATAAAATATAATCTACTTCATTGTCTTTTGCAACTTTTTTTATGAAATTAAGATCCGGAGCCTCGGTCTGCATCTGGTTGCAGGCCTTTATGAATTTCTTTTTGGCCGGAACCACTCTTAAGATCGTCGCATCCTCTCCGTAAAGCAGATGGATGTCGGGAGAATACTGTCTGAACACATGAGCGGTCTCGTAGGGCACTATCAGCTTTACCGTATTGCTTCCGGCCTCTCCTTCCTGCCCTTCAAGCACCGCATCCGAAACGTCCAACAGTGACTGGGGCAGTTTATAAAGGTTCTCAGCTCGTTGAAAAACATTGTTATTTATCTTGAACTCCCCGCTGAAGGCAAGGATCAGGACTATGGCAGCAAGGGCTATGATCTGTTTCCTCTTATCTGCCAAACGTGAGGCTATGATCGTAAAGCCCAGAGCAATGACCGCCGAAGGCATGAGGGCCCAGAAGCTTCTGGCCCGGGTAAGGTCGTCCAGCCCGATGCCGGTAAAGCATTTAATAAAGGGAAGAAGGAAATAGACCAGGAATAACGTTACCAGGGCGGGATAGACCACCCTGTAACGATGCTCCGGTTTTTCCGAAAAGAGCCCAAGCAGCAGAACCATGCAGAAATAGAGCCCCATATACATTCCCGTGGAGGTATATTCATTATGAAGATGTACGATATCCAGGATAAGCTCCCTTATCATTCCCATATTACAATCTTCCTCTGCGCCGATTTGCCTGCAAATCGTGCGCTTAGGAACGATCTTTAGATCGTTCCGATCCGGTCGCTTTTCAGACCGGATCATTTCCTCTGCGCCGCATTTCCTTATATCTTATAGACAGCCTTTAGTATATACTGCCCGTAAACCAGGCAGAACAGATCCGGCACCGCGGTAAGCCCCGTAAGGACTGCATGCCTTATGCTCCCCGCTTCGATGGCACCCGAAACGGCGAAGGCAAAGGTTATGATCGCGGCAACGATAGCCGCGGTCCCGCTAAGAACCGAACAGGCGGTATTGATCATTATCAGAAGAAGCAGTTCTCCTGCGTTTATTCCCTCCTTCGGCCTTAAGCGGACAAAAGAATACCAAAGCAGAGGCAGCATGATACACAGAGCGATGGAGCGCCCCTGCCAGATTATATTTAACAGTGTATATCCCGGCGCAAACTCGGATTCAAAGGAAAACAGCATTATCACCGCCGTAAACAGAAGAAATATGCCGCTCTTTTTTCTGTCCCGGTCAAAGAAATGCATGGCGATAAGGTAAAATACCGCAAAGCTTAAGGGTATGAGCAGGGCCGGCATCACGGTATGGGCACAGATCGCGGGATTTAAGCCAAAAAGGTCGCTTACCAGTCCCAGAAAAATCGGATAGGGCGATGCGGCATCCTTTCTAAGCTCTCCCACCAGCAGTCCTTCTCCCATTGTGGGCTCTCCCGTGACAGGGTTTATATAAAGCAGGCTGTCGTTGTCTATGGCATCCACTGCCTCTGCCACAAACCTGGCATCATCGGCATCCATGTGCATCGTGAAGGTAAGAAGCCCGGTCTCAAAGGCTATCAGAGCAATAGCCGCGACCCAAACCGAAAGGGTAAGTATATCCGGCTTCTTCTTTTCGCCTGTATCCCGGGCTAAGAAAAGCTCCTCTCTGTGCCTGTAGAGGATGAAAACGGACAGACACAGCAGTATCGCGATAACAAATAACCAGGAATACTTGAGCGCACTGTAGGAAGCCCTTACAAAGATAAGCGGCAGTGCAAGTATCCCGAACACAAAAAGCTCCAGCACAAAGCCGAAGCAGAGATTGCGGGCAATGCTCAGCTTTTCAAAGCTTTTTGTAAGACATGCTTCAAGGCTGCCCAGTACAAACGGGCAGGCCAGTCCCCATATTAATATAAGAATAATGCTCGATCCCGTCATTCCTCACTCTCCCGGATCACCCGGTACTCTTTTATTCCGGCTCTTTCCGAAGGCTCTGAAAGCTTAAAGCCCTCCCCGTAATGCTCCTTCAGATACAAAAGCTTCTCAGCCGCGTATATATTGTCAGAGAGTATCACCCTGTCGTCCGCCGCCCTCAGGGCCTCGTAGGGGTTGTCATATCCGAAGGCGGAAGTAACCGCTCTCGTTATGGGAGAGTTGACGTACCAGCTTCCCGCAAGAACAAAATTGCCAAGCTCTCCTTCCTTCAGGGGTTCAAATACCTTATACTTAAAGCTGTCCTGAAAGGTGAAGGTATCCGCCACATAGAGCCTCTCCTTATCCCCTGATACGCAGGCGATATAATCGTTCACCTCGGGAACGCTCCTTAAATAGCTGTTATGATCAAAATGATTGCCCAGGCAGGCGGTCAGAACACTGATACAGATCACCCCCGCAGGGATCGCCGTATATTCCTTAACAGAACTCTCCGCCCAAAGAAGGCAGACCTCAAAGGAGAGGATGACCATTGCCATAAGAAAGGCCGCATAGATTATCCTGTGTGACCAGCGCCGGCTCAGTTCAAAATAAACCAGGATAACAAAGAGAGCGGCAGAACAGAGAAAAAGTACGGGGTAATAAGACAGAACCCCTCCCTTTCTTTTCTCATTGCGATACTTTTCCAAAAGCCCTGCGATACAGGCTCCCGCAAGGATCATAAGTCCCATAAAGGCAGGGTTGAAGGTAAGTATATCGTCATAGATATGGCGGACAAAGGACTTTGCGGTCTCGATCCACCGTGGCTTTTCCTGTGCAAAGGGAGCGTCAAGGATCTCCCTCATTTTGGAAACGGAAAAAACGGAGTCATCCCCGAACTGCCAGGTCAGATACAAAAGAGCATCGTTTTCCGATACTCCGAGCGCTTCCAGTTCCTCCCCGTATCTTTCATAATCCAGAAGGTCGAAACGATAGTCGATAAGCTCGGTCCTTGTATCGTTGTACTCGGTAAAGCGCACCCATTCCCCATCGCTCTGACAGGCAAGGGTATTTAATAGGATCAGCCCGAAGGACACGGCAAAAACAGGAACAAAGGTTTTCATATAGCTCTTTATCAGTTCCTTTATCGCGCCTCTCCCCCGAAGGCTTAGCTCTCTTATCCATATGCCTGCGATAAAGATCCCCGCAAAGAGCGTTGCGAGAAAAAAGCACTCCTTTCTGAGGCACAGACCGAAGATAAGAAGCAGAGCCCCTGCCGCAAAAAGGAACACTCTTTCCTTTGCGCCGTTTTGCCTGCAGACCGTGCCCTCAGGCACAAACTTCAGATCATGACGATCCGGTTCTCCCGCGCTTTTTGCACCCGTGGCAAAGATAAGGGAAATATAACCCGCAAGGCATATAAGTGCCGCCGTCTTTGAATACTGAAGACTCACATATATCTCATAGAAGCTGCTTAGCAGCAGAAGGGCGGATATCAGTCTTCCGTTTCTGTACCCGTCCAGAAGATATGTGATAAGGGTAAACGAGATAAAACAGAAAATATACTGAAGTACCGAATGCCACCTGACCGAAGGGATCAGAGCGTAGAGCAGAGTCAAAAGTCTCCCGTACATTATATTCGTATATATCAGATAAGGACACCTGCTGCCGAAGGCTCCCTCTGCTATCATGGCAAGGGAGGAGTCATCCGTTTCCTCAAAAAAAGGCCTGAAAAGGAAAAGCGCCGCCAGAAGGAATACCGTATTCAGGGCCAGTGCAAACACGGCCCGTTTTTCAAGGAAGCTCCTTAAATACTTCATAGTATGACAAAGGCCCCCGCAGGTATTATGTACATAAGGATCACCGCTATGGCCCAGACTATCATATAGACCGGCGTAAGCCACTTTTCACCGTCCCTGCTCAGCACCACAAGCTCATTCTCTATTACCGTTATCTTCTGATGCCTGATCACTATTATAGCCGCGAATATCGCCAGTCCCAGAAATGATATCACTATTCCCAGCCCCATTCCGGAAGGGAAGAAGGTCATTTTATAGTTATTGTCCCCGCTGTAGAGGGGGATCGCGGTAAACAGGCCGCTATAGCTATACATAATGTCTGATTTCTTTCCGTTCACTCTCAGGGTCCAGCCTTCGTCATACGCTACCGGAAGCAGCATCACCACGCTTCCCGCATCCTCCGAAACACTGGCGTTAAAGGAGATGCTCTTCTTTCCCGCACTTATATGCTCATCCGGAAAATCCCTGTAGGAATCGCACAGGCACCTGAGTTTTTCAAGATCCAGCTGTGATATGTTTACGGGATAATCCTCACCCTTTGAGCGGTCCACATCCACAATGACAGAGACATTCTCGTTCTCATAGCTTCCGAGATACAGGATATTATTATTAAAATGCGCGGGATAGTCCGTATTGTCGGTATCCTTTATCGAGGGAACTGCGATTGCCCTGGAACCTTCCCTGTCAAGGACAGTTATCGACATATTTCCATCCTCCATATCCGCGGTCTGGGAATTAAAGTACAGAGCCTTTTTGCCCTTCACCTCTGTGCTGAAGGTGTATCTTTTGACCTGGGAGGAGGGTTCCGTGATCTCAAGAACGGCGCTTTCGTCTATGAGCTGTCCCCTTCTTACCAGGAAGTCCGCTATCTCCTGCTCATATTCGGTATCCGCCCCGGTGAGGGAACGATACATCTGATTCTGGAGGCTGACGGGATTTCTGTTCTCAAGCTCGGAATCAAACATGGCGTTTGCGTATACCGGGACTCCGAAGGGCAGGCTGTAGCGGCATTTATACCAGGTATATTCAACGCTTTTGCCATCCACCTCCACCTCAGTTGAGGAAACCTTCTCATAGAGCTCCTCATCCTGGGGAAGGCAGCTTATCACGTCCCTGACCCCTATCAGTGCATCGGTAAAGACAGTTCCTCCGGCATCCAGCAGCCTTGTAAACTGTGTACTGTACCCCCATTCCGAGGAGCTCTTCTGAAGTGAGCCGGGAATGATATGAGTCCAGTTTGACAGCGCCGGACGCTCCAGTATGAAGCTGTAGTTGGCGTTCAGGCTTTCATCGGGATTTTTTACCCGGTAAAGGTATTCCGAGGAAAGCCCGAAGTCCTTTTTCAGCTGTGTCGCTATCCTGATATAGTCCCTTTCCTGCTCGGGCTCCTCGCTGTAGCCCGTTACATAGGTGGGGCCTCCGTACATTATAAAGCCATAGCATAAAAGCTCCGTGCACAAAATCATCAGGCTTAAGGAGTAGTGGGCGCCGTTCTGCCAGAAAAGCACGGCGGCATAGCCCGCAAAGCTTATGATCATCATCACCAGTACGATGTGAAAGACGCTCCTTACCTCCATCCCCGGATGTCTTGAGTAAATGGATACAAAGATCGCAAACAGGATGACTGTAACCAGAAGGCCCGCAAGGGATACCCACTCAAAGCCCTGTCCGTTTGAATCCTCCGTCTGCGCCACTTCTGTCGTAAACATCCTTTCCGCATACATACAGGCAAGGATCGCAAACACGAAGTTTATGATGAATCCGTTCCTGATGGGATACTGGATATAGGAGCCGAAATGCCAGAGCAGATTAATGCTCTCTATGAAAAGCTCGGCCAGAGTCATGACGGCCAGAGTTATGGTGAGGAAACGAAGCTTTCTGTTGCCCCTGACTCTTAAGAGTCCCACGAATATCACCGCTGCCGAAAAGGCGAGGTTGAAGAGCGCCCACCATCTCGTGGTGTAGGCCGGTTCGGTCTGTTTGAGTATGTTTAGGTAGAACCCTAAGATCCCCCCTTCGCTCCCGCTTCCGTTCTCAAACCTGGTGGAGGCAAAGAGCTGGGTAAGCTGTGGGATAAGGATGAAGGAGGACAGCAGTATCCCCAGGAAGGTGGAAAAGCCGAGCTCCAGGATGAAATGCCGTCTTTTCCCCTCGGGCTCTCCTTCCGTTTTTCCGTTTTCACTGCTTAAGGCTTTCCCCGGTTTTGTCCTGTACAGCATATCCGCCAGGATCCTGACCCCGGTATATAAAAAGATGAACACCAGGATTATGGCTCCCATATAGAAGCTGCTTATGATAACAAGGGCCAGGGTGACTACATAACCGGTGATCCTGCCTCCGTGCACCATCCTGTCATAGAAGTACATAAGAAGCGGGAAGAAGACAGCTATGTCCATCCATTTATTCTCCATATAAAGCGTCAGGACAAAGCCCGAAAAGGCATAATTGACCGAAAGGAAGATGTTGAAGAACCGGGGTGCCCTGAACCTTTTATCGAGATAGAAGAACATGGTGAAGGTCATGGCCATCACCTTTATCAGCTGGAAGAAGGAAAGGCTTTCAAGCAGATAGTCTCTCGGAACGAGCAAAAAGAACAGGTTGAAGGGGCTGAGTCCGCTGCAGCCCGATGTGACTACGGACATGTTGATCCCGAGCCCCGAATAGAAATTATAGAAAAACGCCGTCTTCGAATGGAGCATATCATGGATATGATAGTAAAGGGGCGCTATCTGCTGGGAAAGATCATAATAATCTATGGTGGTCTTTCCAAAGGGAAAGATGTGTTTTACGCAGAGTATGACACAGTATATCAAAGCCGATATAAGCATCGGCAGTATGTATTTATATCTTCCTTTGTTTATCTGCATGATTCCATTTTTTCAAAGCTCCGTTGCCGCTCATGGGCCTGTCCGTATCGGTCAGGACATTGTCTGAATACATGGGGTGGACCATGATCTCCACCTCCCTGGTATGGCCCAGGCTTTCTATCCTTTCGGGATCCTTCATTGTATATCCCATCAGGTCATCATAGGACCCGAACAGATCCCCGCTGCCTGCGCAGAGCTTTTTTACTCCCCTGTTGTACAAGGCCTTGTATGCCCTGTTTAAAATACTTCCCCCCCTGTACAGGTTCCTGCTGAGCCTGATATAGGAAAAGCGGTACTTTTTCCCAAGGCTCTTAAGGGCCAGAAATACCGGATAATTTGTATGCACATGGTGGTGGGAGTCTATGTGCAGCTCCTTAAAGCCCAGCTCAAGAAACCTCTCCAGCTGTGCATTTATTTCCTTCTCTATCTGGCTTATGCTGAGGCTGTCCATATACAGCCTGTATTTCGTATTGTGATAAAACGCTGCATTAAAGCTTCCGTCCGGGGAACAGACCAGTGGGTTTGTCCGGATATCGCCGCTTAACGGGAACCCCTCCGTGAGGTTGATATGCAGTCCCACCCTCTCCGTAAAGCCGTATTTTCGGGAAAGCTTAAAGGCCTCCTCCGCCCCCGGCATGTTCACCATTACGGTGGTGTGCCCTATATAGCCCTCCCTGAAGGCCTCGCACACCGCCCTGTTTATCTCTTCGTTTTTTCCGAAATCATCTCCGTTTATTAAAATAGACATCCGGCGACTTTCTATAACCTCCAGTAGCAGTAACCCTCTGCCAGCACTTCTTTCTTATCAAGGATGGATTTGACATCGATAATGACTTTGTTACGGTTTTCCCCGTCCTTAAAAAAGCTGTCCCATTCCTTTAGCGTTCTTTCCCTGTACTCCTTATGGGCAACGCTTAATACGATGCAGTCGGCCTCCGTAGCCTCAGACAGATCGGAGAGCCTGCAGCCGTATGTCCTCTCAAAATCCTCCTTATCGGCCCGGCCGTCTGTCAGCACCGGTGTAATGCCGTATTCCTCCAGATAGCTTATGATGTCTGTCACCTTTGAGTTACGGACATCGGGACAGTTTTCCTTGAAGGTCACTCCGAAGAATACCACCTTTGCGTCCCTCACCCGTTTTCCTGCAAGGACCAGCTGTTTGATAATGTTTTCTCCCACAAAGGAGGGCATGTCATCATTTATCTGCCGCCCTGCCGATATCAGTCTGGAATGGTAGCCGAGCCTTTCCGCCTCATAGATAAAGTAGTAGGGATCCACGCCTATGCAGTGGCCTCCCACCAGCCCCGGATGAAAGCCCAGAGCGTTCCACTTGGTATCCATGGCATCGATCACCTCTTCGGTGTCGATCCCCATCCGGTCAAAGGCCATTGCGAGCTCGTTTATAAAGGCTATGTTTATGTCTCTCTGGGAGTTTTCCACTACCTTGGCTGCCTCGGCCACCTTTATGGATCCGGCTCTGTGAACCCCCGCCTTTATTACAAGGCTGTATACCTTCGATATCTCATCCAGGCTTTCCTCGTCCATCCCGGAGACGATCTTTTTGATGTTCTCGAGTCGGTGTTCCTTATCCCCGGGGTTGATCCTCTCGGGAGAATAGCCTACCTTGAAATCTTTTCCGCATTTAAGGCCCGATTCTTCCTCAAGGATGGGCACGCAGATGTCCTCCGTCACTCCGGGATATACCGTGGATTCGTATACTACTATGGAGCCCTTTGAAAGGTTTTTCCCAAGCAGGCGGCTTGCGGATTCCACGGGGTTAAGATCCGGGGTCTTGTCCTGATTGACCGGGGTAGGCACGGCCACTATATAAAACCTTGCTTCCTTTAGTCTTTCGGATTCCGGGGTAAAGTCGACGCTCGTCTCCGCTATGGCCCTGTCTCCCACCTCTCCGGTGGGGTCCTTGCCCTGCCTGTATTTTTCGATCTTTTCTTTATTAAGGTCAAAGCCGAGGACGTTTATCTTTTCGGCAAAGGCCACGGCCAGGGGCATTCCCACATAGCCCAGTCCTATCACTGCCAGCTTTTCCCTTCTTTCCTTCAGTTCCTCAAACAGGCTCATTTCTACTGACTCCCGGTTCACGTGCGGTGTTTATATTTTACTATAATACTACATTATCGCTTTTTTTTAAAGTATCGGTTTTGATGGGGATGACGGCTCTTCTTTGGCGCACTCCGTAAGGTGCTCTATGACAGCGAACATAAGTACCGGTACGATCTGCAGAAGAACGCGGTTTCCGGAATCCCCCACATTCTCCTGAAGGGGATCCCCCCTTGCAAAGCTCACCCCGAGGGTGATAAGGATATAGGAGATCGAGACGAAATCCATATAGGAGATATAGGGCTTCTTCCCGTCCG
>JAEEGL010540968.1_pt1 | contig 11778 bp, 11 predicted proteins | sample 9134231 | NCBI WGS metagenome assembly JAEEGL01 (sample SAMN16246548, study PRJNA631951) | gut metagenome | biome: gut microbiome; feature: rumen; material: fiber-attached | host: Bos | place: Iran: Karaj | collected 2018-10
CAAAAAATTTCATTAAATAACACTAATGATGCGTAATCCAGTTTTAAAAAACAGTTTGAAAAAAAAAAAAAAATGGATAATGATATTAAAGATTTAATGGCTAAAGAAGATGAATATAACCGTATTTGCTTCGAATTGGATAATATAAATAATGAACTAAAAAATATAAAAGAAAAAAAAGAATGTGCGCAGAAAATTTTAGAAAAAAATAAGTTAGAATTTGAAAAAAATAATATAAAAATCAATAAAAAACTGACAGAAAATAAATCTGATTTTGATGCGATAAGATTAGATTTTGGCGGACTAAAATCTTTAAAGGATAAAGAGTCTGAATTGATTGAAAAATCAGAAAAAAATAAATCAGAATTTGATGAAAAGTTTAAACAATTGAATAGGCTTGAAACCTTTGATTACAATGTTTTAGAAGAATTTGATTTATCAAAAGAAAACTTTAATTTTGGGAAAGATTTAATAGAAAAACAGAAAGAATTAACCCGTCAAAAATCTGATATTTTATCAAAAATAAATGATAAAAACAAAGAGATTAATGAGTTAGAATTTAATAAAAAAACAACAGAAAATGTTTTAATCGAAAAAAACATTGATAACCCAAAACAATATAAAGACGATATTAATTTATTAGAAAGTTACAGTGACCATTATTCTGATATTTTGAACAAAATGAGAACAAGTAATATTGCAAATACAAAAAGTGGTAAATGGTATTCTGATATCTTTTTACTTTTGTTTAGTGCGATGTTTTTTGCTGTATCAGGAACGTTGATTTTGTATTGGAACACAGGGGTCAGACTCCCAATGATTGCACTTTTGCTTGTGTCTGTTGCCGGTATCAATACGACCATAATGCAAAATATTGAACGAAAACGTGACACTTCTCAAACGGAGTTTTCTGTTTTATTAAAAAAAGACGAAAAAGAAATTATATCAGTTTGCAAAAAATATAATTATGATATTGTTCCTGATGATAAATTTACTGTAAAATTAAACGCTTTTATTAAAAAAATGTCTGATAATATCTCTGATTATGACTATGTAGAAAAAGATTTGCTTTCTTACAGAATGGGGCTAAATAAGGCAAAAGATGATTTGGAAAAATATGAATTAACTGAAGCAGAAATTGATAAACAAATTGAAGAATTAAATAAAGAAAAGGCAGAATTTTTATCAGGAATAAATATTAAATCATTAGAAAATTTAGAGGAAATTTTCGAGTATGTTAAACTCCTGAAAGACTTGCAGAAAGAGGCAAAAACGATTGAGGAAAGTTTAAAACTTTTAGAAACAAATACAGAAAAGTTTGCCCAAAATCTTAATGAGTTTATTCAAAAATGCGGTTTAGAGAATTATAAAAGTTATAATAAATACGATTATAATGAATTTAATGATGTTATAACAAGTATTGATAAAGTAATCACATTGAATAATTCTGCAAAAGCCTTGTCTGATGAGATTGAGTGTAAACTCAAAATTTGTGATGACGAATTATTGATTTATTCTTCTGAATTGATTGATGAGTTGTCAGGAATTGATGATGAGAAAATGGCAGATTTAAAACAAAATCTTGAGGTAAAATCGGAAGAAAAAGCGAGGTTATCTCAACAAAAAGACGATTTAGAACAGGTTTCAGGGTTGTATGCGCTTAAAAATAAAAAGAATGTTGAGTTAAACAGAATAAAAAATTCGTTATCAAAATTAATTCAAAACGAAATAGTTTATAACGTTATAGAGCGCTCACAGGAAAAATTTAACGAAACCCGGCCAAATTTTGTATGTGCAAAAGAGTATTTTGCAAAAATTACTAATGGAAAATATAATGAAATAGATTTTGAGAATAAAACTATATCCGGTGAAAAAATCGGTGACAAGGACTGGGATGAATTAAGCCGTGGAACAAAAGAGCAGTTATATTTGGCTTTGCGTCTGGGGTATGCAAGTAATTATTCAAAAGATATTGACGGAAACCCGAACGGACGTCCTGATTTGCCTCTGATTATTGATGATGCTTTTGTCAATTTTGATAAAGAAAGAACCTCTGCTATACTCAAATGTTTGAGTGAATTTTCCAAAACAAATCAGGTATTATATTTTACTTGTCATACTGATAGTGTGATAGAAATTCTTAAAAAAGAAAAGATTAAATATAATTATATTGAGATGTAGGGGTAGGGTAAATATAAAAAAATAAGAACCTCTCCCACGTAGAGGTCGTAGTTGTTTAAATTTGCCTGCAAATTTATTACAAATACGGGAGAGAGTTAAGTTATTAACCCCGTTGTTAATTACCCTCTCTCAAATTTCTAATCTCACTGCAGGCAGTTCATTAAGAAATTTTTCTCTCTTCAGGGGGAGACAAATCGGCTTCGCCGGTAACAATAATTTACACCACCCTGTTACTTTTTCTGCCGATGAAGAAATCTTTTATATCGTGAAAATTTGATATGAGAATATTTTTAAGCGATTCTTTTGTATCATACGCTATGCGTGGGGTTACGATTATTTCTGTAAGTTCAATTAATTTTTGACGGATGAAAATCTCTTTTATATCTTTTTCAGAAAGGTTAAAGATATTTTTTTCTTCAATAATTATGTCTATTGCGCCACCTTTTATTTTTTTGTTTTTTATGGCTTTGTAAAGTGCCATGTGATCTATAAATTCTTCTTTTGATACGTTTATTATGTAACTGTTTTCTTTCATTATTTCAAATTGTTTGTCAGAAAAGAGATGGTAATAATCTTTTGTGTATGGTATATGCAGGGTAACAATATCGGATAATCTTAAAATATCATTGAAAGATACGTATTGAACAAAATCAGAGATGTCGTTGTTTATGGTGAAATCGGTCGCATAAATTTTCATTCCGAGTTTATGGGCGAGTTGGCAGACGGCAGAGCCTGTTGAACCTGTTCCGATTACTCCGAGAGTTAAGTTTTCTATGTTTACTCCCTCGTATTTTTCAAAGAAGGATATTCCTTTCTTTACGTTATTTGCGGCTTTTATTATGTTTCTTGTAAGGTTAAAAATCATTGAGATAACGAATTGCGAAACAGAATCTCTTGCGTAATCTGTTGCATTTATTACTGCTATGTTTCTTTTCCTGCATTCTTCTAAATCTATGTGTTTGTAACAGATGGAACGTGTGACAATTATTCTTAAATTTTTGAATTTTTCCAGTACCTCTTTTGTAATTTTTGAGGTTATAAACACGCTGATAATTGCGGTTTCGTCACATTCTTTTACGGTTAGTTTTGTATTTTTGTCAAGATTTTCTTTGTAATAAGTTATCTCAAAATCTGATGTATCAAACTCTTTCAGGAATTGGATTTCACTTTCTTTTAAATCAAACATAAGCATTTTAATCATAGGTTTATCCTTTTTTATGAGGATAAACAGTCTTAATAATTTTGTCCATTAACTTGTTGGATATATTCCCTTATTAAAATATTCATTGTAAAATATAAGGGTAGGGAGAGTGAATTATGGGGAAAAAGTCTAACAAAAATAAGGTTGTTAAAAAGGTAGTAAATGAAGATATTACTAAAAAAGAGAGTGATAAAAAATCTCAAAACAAATCCAAAAAACAGGAAACAAAGCCGAATATATTGGATAATAAAATAGTTTTTTGGTTATTATTCGGGCTGATTATTGTGATAAGTTTGGCATTAAGACTTACTCTTGTCCATTTTCCGCTCTGGTATGATGAGGGATGTTCTGTTGCAACAGCGATAAACACTTTCCCTGCAGGGATAAATAATTATCTTTGGACTCACGATTTGCAACACACTCCGTTGTATTTCTATATCCTGCATTTTATTATGCAGTTCTTTGGAGATAGTGTTGTTGTGTTGAGGGTTTCTTCTCTTATAGTTTCTATGGCACTTTTGCCTGTGACATATATTGTGACAGAAAAACTTTCTTCTAAAAAAGTTGCTTTGTTTGCGATGCTTTTAATGGGAATAAACACTTTTCAGGTGCTTTATTCAATAGAAATTCGTATGTATCCTTATGTGATACTGTTAGCCCTTTTATCTATTAATTATTTGATAGATTATGACCGTAATTCTGACAGAAAATCTCTTATAAAACTTGGGATAGTGAACCTTTTGAACCCATATTTCCTTACAGGTTCAATAATCTTTGTTCTCGCAGAGTTTATTATTTATACATCATATCTTGACTGGAAAAAGGCAGATTCCAAAAAGATTTCTGATTTTGTAATATCTAATGTATTGGTATTAATCGGGTATATCCCGTATCTTATTTTAATAGGACATTATGCTGTGGTTCGTTCGCAGTTTCTTGTGACAGATTTGTCAAAATTTTCTGCAACAAACTTTTGGGGTACTATACAAAATCTGGTTTCCTGTGACCCGGGGCATATCCACGAAACAAGATTTGAACCGTTCTTTAGTTATCTTAAAGGCGATACAGATAAAATAAAACACGCAAACGCTCTTATGGAATTTAAAGTTTGGACTTTGGTTATTCTTCCGATGATAGTATTTTTTACGGGAATGATTAAGAGTTTGTTCGATAAAGAAAAATTAAACCACGTTATATTTGGTATTGTTGCTTTATCGTTATTAACCTTTGTTTTTCTTGCAAACGCAAGAATGGTTGCTTTCACAGGAAGATACATAATCTTTATTGCACCGTTTATTTTTGTTTTAGGTGCGATAGGTTTGTCAAAGGTTAATAAATATGCGCTTATATCAATAATTTTGTTGTATTTAGCAGGTTGTGGATATGCGTTTAAAATAACTTATCCAAAATATCAGTATATAGCAGAATATTCTCTCAAATCGCCTGCCGATTTTGTGAGAAAAAATGGTTATAACAATAAGAAAAATCTTGTAGTTATGCCGTTTGCATCTTCTGTGTCTTTCTATTATTTCAACGGTAAGGATATGCCGAGAGTTCTTCCGCTTGAACTTTTCCACGCAGTCAGAAACCCTGAAAGCACCATAATATATGATAATGACCAGAGAGATGCCATTAAAAAAGATAAATATGGCACTTTCCAAAAAATAATTACGGGCGATAAATATATTTCTAAAAACTTTATTGAGTTTATGGACTCTTATATAAGTTCCGTTCCAAAAGGCGGATATATTATTTGGGTAGTTTATTATTCCGATAATTATGCTATCATCCCGCCTGATAAAGTGAAAAGAATTTATGGCAATATTAACAATGTAAGAGATTATACTATGACAGGCATGTTGTCAAAATTCGACCTTGATTTTGTTTCTATGATGAACCAAAAAGCAGAATTCGTGAAACGTGACAGAGATGCGTCAAATCAGTTCTTTGTTTTTAGGAAACGATAATGAAAATAGATAATTTTAAAGTTGAAGATTGGTTTAACGCATACGAGAAATTTGCAACTTATGATATGGCAGATACTTGTGTTGAGAGTTTATCTATAGACGGGTTATTTAAAATAGTTGGCGTCAGGGAAGAGCATTTAGAAAATATCCTAAACAGAAAACTAAACTATGGCGATATTCAGGGGAGTGAGAGGTTACACAGTGCAATTCGCAGACTGTATGATGGTGTGAGTTTTCCCATAACAATAACTCATGGTGCTATTGGTGCTAATAGTCTTGTAATGCAATCTCTGATTGAACAGGGTGATAAAGTTGTTTCGGTTGTTCCTACTTATCAGCAGCATTATTCTATCCCAAAATCACTGGGGGCAGACGTTAAACTTGTATTTTTAAAAGAGGAAAATAACTGGTTACCTGATTTAGACGAGTTAGCAAAAGTTGTTGGGAAAAATACAAAATTAATCTGTATGAATAACCCGAACAATCCGACAGGTTCTGTCATGTCTGAACATGTTCTGAAAAAAATTGTTGAACTTGCAAAGGTAAGTAATAGTTATATTTTGTGTGATGAGGTTTATCGTGGGTTAGAGCATAACGGTAAAATATCAAAATCTATTGTTCAACTTTACGATAAAGGTATTTCAACAGGGAGTATGTCAAAAGTTTTCTCGCTCGCCGGTTTAAGATTAGGCTGGATAGTTGCACCCGTTGAGGTTATGGATAAAATAATTATCCACAGAGAGTATAACACAATAAGTGTCAGTATCCTTGATGATTATTTTGCTTCGCTTGCGCTTGAGAATAGTGATAAGGTTATAAAAAGGAACTTGAGTAAGATTTTAGAGGGTAAAAAGATAATATCAGAGTGGGTAAAATCGGAATCTCATATAGAGTGGACAGAGCCACAGGGTGGAACTACCTGTCTTTTAAAATATGATTTACCCATGTCCTCTGTTGATTTATGCAAAAAGTTATTAAACGATACGGGAGTTTTGTTTTTGCCTGCATCAACTCTTGAAATGGAGGGATATCTTCGTGCAGGTTATTGCAGTGATATTTCTAAACTCAAACGTGGTTTGGAATTATTTTCTCAATGGATGGGGTAAAATATTGTTTATCGGCTTTAGCCGATAAACAATATTTTATCTACCCTTCCGGTACATAAATAACTTTATTTTCCAAAATATCTCTAATTTCTTGCAGGTGACGGTATTTGTTTGTTAATTGCTGATATTCCTGAACAATAGAGATAATATCGTCTGTTGAGAGTTGGATAGTACGTCTTGAGTTGGTTGTGGTTTCAATAATTCTTGCCATAATAAAATCTCCTCTTCGGCTGATAACAAAATTGTTGGTAATTATGGATACGGCAGATTATAAAAAATAATTATAAAAAATCTGTAAATATCAAGCGTTTGTTTTAGAAAAAAGTTTTCAAATTTTAAGAATTATAATAATTTCTTTTTTTTCATTTTCAATTTCTTATTGTTTTGGTATCATGGTTATGTAAGAAAAATAAAGAGAGGTAAACATGAGCGGACATTCAAAGTGGTCAACGATTAAACATAAAAAAGCAAAAACAGACTCTGCAAGAGCAGTGGTGTTTCAGAAATATTCAAGAGAACTCATAGTAGCATCAAAATTAGGAGGTCCTGATCCTGCGGGCAACTTCCGTTTAAGAACGGCTATTGAAAAAGCAAAAGCAGCGGGGCTTCCAAACGACAATATCAAACGTGCGATAGAAAAAGGTGCAGGTCAGTCAAGTGCCGATAACTATGAAGAAATCGTTTATGAAGGATACGCAGCAGGCGGTGTTGCCGTTGTAGTTGAGGCTATGACAGATAACAAAAACAGAACCGCAGGCGATATAAGAAGTTATTTCACAAAATTTAACGGTAATCTCGGTGAAACAGGCTGTGTAGGCTGGATGTTTGATAAAAAAGGTTGCATAACTTTTGACAAATCCGTTGATTATGAACAACTCTTTGAAACTGCGATTAACCTCGATGCTGAGGATATAGAAGATGATGACGACGGTTACAGAGTAATAACCTCTTTTGAGAACCTGCAATCTGTTACGGAAGGTTTGGAACAGGCAGGATTTAAGTCTGTAACTGCAGAATTTACCCGTATTCCGCAAAACGAAATTGAAGTAACAGACGAAAAAATCGCAACAAATATTATGAGATTATACACAAGATTAGACGAACATGACGATGTTCAAAATGTGTATATGAACTTTGATATCGCTGATGATTTAATGGAAAAATTAGATTATTAAGGGTAAGTATAATTTATAAATTATAAAGTATAAAAAATAGGTCAGACGTTGTCTGACTTATTTTTTATATAAAAATGAACATTTTTTTATAAAAATCGTTATATGAATGTATAAGGTTAATAATGTACGCACACACATCCTATTATTTTTAAATGGAGCAAGAATATTGCCCCATTATTTTTTATAATTAATATCAAAATCAACATCAGTTGCGGTTTGTTCAATAACTTCGCCGTTAGTTGTCGGAACAATCATGGTAATAGTGTTTCCGTCAGATTTTTTATCGGTTTTCATATAATTGAGGGTGCGTTTTTTGTTTATCCCGCAAAAACATGGGGTTTCATATCCGTAAACGGACATCAGGGTATAGGCTTCATCATAATATTTTTTGTCACAAAAGTTATTTTTGAGTGCATAATTAAATATAAACATCATGCCTAAAACAACGGCGTAACCATGAGTATATCGTTTGTATTTTGTTTCTTCTTCAAGTGCATGCCCGAAAGTGTGTCCCAGATTCAGTATCTTCCGTAAACCTGCCTCTTTCTCGTCTTGCCCGACAACAGATGCTTTCAGTTTAAGACAAATTTCTATTATCTTTGATAAAAATTCAATATTTCTTGTTTCATAGTTTTCACGATTATTTTTTAAAATATCTGTCAGGTTAAAGTATTCAGAGTGTTTACAACTTTTTTCGATAAACCCGTATTTTATAACCTCGCCAAACCCTGATTTATATTGTTTTTCATCTAAAGTTTTCAGGAAATTAAGGTTGATATAAACTGATTTTGGCTGATAAAAAGCACCGACAAAGTTCTTGCCATGAGGCATATCTATGGCGGTTTTTCCGCCTACGGAAGAATCAACCATAGCAAGTAAAGTTGTAGGTACCTGAAGGAATTTTATCCCTCTCATGTATGTTGCAGAAACAAACCCTGCCATATCGCCGACAACACCACCGCCGATTGCGATAATCATATCTTTTCTTGAGAGTTTTAATTCTATACATTTTCTGATAATTTTTTCATAATTTTTGATATTTTTTTGTTGCTCTCCGTCTTTCAGAAAGAAGGTTTCCGATTTTTCAAAACCTAAAATTTTACCGTAAATTTTATAAACTTTTTCTGAAAAAATTACTAATCTTTTTTTATCTTTTGTTTCCTCATCAAGTTTATTTTTCAAGTCTTTTAAATCGTCATTATCGATATAAATCGGATAACTGCTCGATGGTGTTTCTGCAATATTTACGGTCAAAGTTGTCATTATAATTCCTTTATCTTAAAACTCTATCATAAATACAATTATAACCGTAAAACCGTAATTTGTGAATGTATTAATATTATTATGATTTTATGAAGAGATATATTTTCTGCATAGTTCAGTATCATTAAATGCGGTTTTTAATTTTTTTTTTTCATAAGTGTTAATATTGTGTGCGGTTTTCTTTCTCCATCAACCATATCTTCTAAACATTCTGTAAGTGTTAATGAATCAAATAAATTATTGGAAATATCTCTGCATAACTGTTTTAAATTTCTATTTTGTGTATTCATTTGTTATCCTTTTTTGTTGAATTATTAAACTATAATTTATACTAATAAATTATAGTTTATCGAAAAATTATTGTCAAGACTATATAATTATTCTATGGACGAACAAGAAATATTAAATAATTTTGGCATAAATTTTAAGCATTACAGAACGAAAGCAAGGTTAACTCAAGACAATGTCGTTGACCTTACGGGTTTTAGCAAAGCATACATAAGTAATGTAGAATTGGGTAAACATAATATATCGCTTGTGAATGCGCTAAAATTTGCATCTGTTGTAAATAAAACTATTGAAGAAATGATTAAAGATATATAATAGCAGGTAAAAAAGTAAAATAATTTATATCAAATCCCACTTGTATTTTCTAAAAAATAGTTTATAATAATAGTGTAGGGAGAGGTGCCCTGCAAGACACCTCGTCCAGTTCCCTACAACATTTGTGAAATAAAAATTAAGGTATGTCCTATTAGCAGTAGGGCATACTTTATTATTTCACGCCATTTGTTTTTCATAAGTGGCTCCCTCCTTTCTTACACCATACTCCAGTTGGATGTTGCCGTGCGTATAGGAGGGACTTACTAGGAACTGCCCTACATTATTATATTAACATATTTTCTTTTAAAATGGAATGTTTGGGATAAATTTTTATAACTCTTCCTCTGTAATTTCTAAAATTTCGTCAACGATTTGGTCTATATTTTTGCCGTCGGTTTCGATAATATAGTCTGCTTTTAAATAGTTTGCTTCTCTTTTCTTTAAGAGTTCTTCTAATTTACCCCTTGGATTTTCGCACTGTAAAAGTGGTCTGTTTTTATCATTTTCAATACGACTGAATAATCTTTCCACACTGCTTTTCAGGTAAATTGTTGCACAATTATTTTCAAGATTTTTTCTTGTTTCTTCACTCTCAAATGCACCTCCGCCGAGTGCAATAATCAAATCTTCTTCTTCCGAGAGTTCCGAGATAATATTTTTTTCAACTTCTCTGAAATAAGGCTCACCTTTTTTCTCAAAAATATCAGGAATACTCATCCCCTCAATATCGACGATTACATCATCAACATCAATAAAAGTGTAATCTTTCAATTTTTTTGCAAGCAATTTTCCGACGGTAGATTTGCCCGCCCCCATCAGACCTGTAAGAACGATATTAACACTCATAATGTGCCTTTATTTCTTTAAGACTGTCTCCGCCGAATTTGTCTAAAAATGCATCAGCCAAAACAGTTGCAATTCTTGCTTCCGCAACGACTGCGCATGCCGGAACCGCACACGCATCAGAGCGTTCAAAATGGGCCTCGGCTTCTGTCATATCTTTAATATCAACTGTTGGCAGAGGTGTTTTCATAGTAGGAATTGCTTTCATTGAGCCCCTTACGACAAGGAGTCCGCCGTTTGTCATACCGCCTTCGATACCGCCTGCGTTGTTAGAGGTTCTTTCTATTTGTCCGTTATTTAAAATGAAAGGATCGTGCATAAGAGAACCGTCAAGTTTTGATGCAGTTACCCCCGCTCCGATTTCTACTGCTTTAATGGCAGGGATTGACATAACAGCCTGTGCAATTAACCCGTCTATTGCCCTGTCATAGTGGACATAAGAACCCAGCCCGACAGGTAAATTTTTATAATAAACCTCAAATGTACCGCCGAGAGTTGTTCCTTTTTCTTTTGCCTTATCAATTTCCTGTTTCATTTTTTCAGAGGTATTGTTATCCCAACATCTGACCTCGGATTTTTCACATAAATCAGAAAATTCTTCAATAGAAAAAGTTTTATTATCATATATAAATTTTCCATTTTCCACTTTCAACTTTCCACTCTCTATGTTACCAATTTGAGTGACAGCAGAACACCCCAAAATGCCGAACTGTTTTAATATTTGTTTAGCGACAGAGCCGACAGCAACTTCTATCGCAGTTTTTCTTGCGCTTGAGCGTTCAAGAACATTTCTTAAATCGTCAAATCCGTATTTGACTGAACCCGCATAATCAGCGTGTCCGGGGCGAAGTTTTGTGAAAGATTTTTCCTGAATTTTGGCGATATTTTCGTCATTCATTTCAACAGGCTCGGTTAACATAACAGTTTCCCAGTTTTCAAAATCTTTGTTTTTTATTTCAAGACAAATCGGCGCACCTGTTGATATTCCGTGTCTTACCCCTGATTTAATTTCGACCTTGTCAGATTCTATCTTCATTCTGCCGCCTCTGCCGTAGCCCTGTTGTCTGCGCCAAAGGTCTGTATTTATTTCGTCAACCGATACGGGAAAACCGGCAGGTACTCCCTCAATGATTGCGTTCAAACATTTTCCGTGGCTCTCGCCCGAGGTTAAAAACCTAAACTTCTTATTCATACACTTATATTACTATTAATTTTGAATAATTGCCAGTACGTAAAGTTCTTGTTATTTATATCTATTTATTCTAAAATGAAAATATGCCGATATGGCTCAGGTGGTAGAGCAACTGATTCGTAATCAGTAGGTCGGGAGTTCGAGTCTCCCTATCGGCATTTCTTTCTGCAAGAATAATATATCGATAAAGGGAGTACGAGAACTCCAAGGAACGAAGTTCCTTTTATAGAGTTCGACGAGGCGAGCA
>JAEEGL010730277.1_pt1 | contig 11778 bp, 8 predicted proteins | sample 9134231 | NCBI WGS metagenome assembly JAEEGL01 (sample SAMN16246548, study PRJNA631951) | gut metagenome | biome: gut microbiome; feature: rumen; material: fiber-attached | host: Bos | place: Iran: Karaj | collected 2018-10
ACGGCGGCCTTGCCCGCGTCGCCCACGGCGCCGACGGCGGCCGAGCCGACATCGCCGACCGTGTCCACGGCGGCGCCGCCGACGTTGGTCACGAGCGAGACGACGCTGCTGAGGATGTTTTTGACCAGAATGATGACGATCTGGCCGGGCATGAAGGCGCCGTCCTTGCCGATGTCGTGCAGTTCGATCTTGAGCAGGGGAATCTTCTTGCCGATGAAGAGGTTGCTGCCGATGTAGCCCTCGTCGAAGAGGAAGTGGTCGATCACGACGGGCTTGCTCTCAGCCTTCTTTTCCTCGGGTTTGTCCTTCTTTTCCTTCTTCGAGTCGTCGGCCGGGTATTTCTCCTCGAGGATTTCGAGCAGGCGGCCGATGTTGCTGGAGGTGAGGGTCTTCTGGTACCACACCTCCGGGCCGGTGATCGTGATGTCCCGGATGTGGACGTCGCCGGCGAGGAGGTCCTTCATCGCGATGTCCACGGAGAGGCCGCCGAGGCGGAAGATGGCGTTTGTGCCGAACTTCTCCTCGTCGGGGCTGCCGATGACAAGGTTGCGCATGCGGATCTCGCCCTTGAGGGGGTAGAAGGAGGCGTGTTCCAGCGAGACAGGGACACCCAGGACTTGCGGGCCGAGCGTGTTCACGGACGACTTGATGATCGTCCCGACGCGCGACAGGACAATGCCGACGACGACGACAAGCACCAGCAGGATGATGCCGGTGATCCGGAACGCTTTGACGAGGGGCTTCTTCATGGTTGCGCTTTCTTTTTTACTTCCGCGGCGGAAGCGGGGCTGAAAAACAGGGGGCCGCCTCCACGAAAGAGGCGGCCCCGGATGGAGCTAGAGCTCGACGCACCAGTTGTGGGTGTCGGGCGTGACGCCGTACTGGATGTCCTGGACGGCGTGGTAGAGCTTTTCGGAGTAGGGGCCGCATTTGTCGCCCGTGGGCAGCTTGATGACCTTGTCCCCGCGGGTGATGTCGCTCACCGGCGTGACCACGACGGCCGTGCCGCAGGCGCCGATTTCCGAGAAGGTCTCAAGTTCCTCGAAGGGGATCGGGCGTGTCTCGACGGCCATGCCGAGATCGACCGCGAGCTGCTTGAGGGTGTTGTTCGTCACGGACGGGAGGACGGAAGGGGAGTCCGGGGTGACGTAGGTGCCGTCGGGCTTGATGCCGAAGAAGTTGGAGGTGGCGAACTCCTCGACGAACTTGTGCGACTTGGCGTCGAGATAGAGCTCGACGGGGAAGCCCGCGTGCTTGGCCGTCTCATGGGCGTAGAGGCTCGCGGCGTAGTTGCCGGCGACCTTGACGTGGCCGACGCCCTTCGGGGCGGCGCGGTCGTAGTCGTCGTAGATCGCGGCCGACACGGGCTTGAGGCCGCCCTTGTAGTAGGGGCCGACCGGCATGACCATGATGAAGAACGTGTACTCGTCGGCCGGGGCGACGCCGATCTGCGGGCCGGACCCGATGAGGAGCGGGCGGATGTAGAGGGAGCCGCCGGTGCCGTAGGGCGGGATGTAGTCGAGGTTGTCGTTCACGACGCGCTTGAGGGCGTCCATGAACATCGGGACCTCGACGGGGGCCATGCACGTGCGGAGGGCCGTGCGGTGCATGCGCTCCGCGTTGGCCTGCGGGCGGAAGGCGCGGACCTTGCCGTCCTTGCATTTGAAGACCTTCAGGCCCTCGAACGCGGCCTGGCCATAGTGCAGGGCCGACGCGGCGATGCTGATGTTGAAGGTGTCGTCCGTGACAAGTTCGCCCTTGTTCCACGCCCCGTCGCGCCACGTGTAGCGGATGTGGCTGCGGGTCTTCATGTAGCGAAAGCCCAAGCTGGACCAATCGATGTTCTGCATTTTAAACTGCCTTTCAAAGTTCAGCGGGCGGAATGCCCGCTTTTTCTGTAGGATAATAAAATACTTTATCCATTCGCCGTTGTCAAAAACAAAAGAACCTGCCGCGCGAATCGCGCCGCAGGTTCCGAAAAGGATGGTGCTCGGGGCGGGACTCGAACCCGCACGGGTCTCCCCATAAGCACCTCAAGCTTACGTGTATGCCAATTTCACCACCCGAGCATATCATCCGGCATCGCCGAAATGATGGAAAGAAGTTTACTACAAACGCCTGCCTTTGGCAAGCGAAATTTTCCCGGCGCGGACGAGGCCGTCAGCGGCAGCGTACGCGTATCTGGCGGAGACCGGCGAAGGCGGGATGGGCCTTTGCGCGCGCCTCTATGGCGCGGAGCTTGAACTGGCGTATCTCGAAAAGCTCGGCGTTGTTCCGCGCGAGGACATAGAGGATGTTCCTGTCGTACTTTTCAAGCTCAAGTCGCGACGCGAGTTCAGGGCCCGCCACCTCGGGCCAGGCGCGCGCCATCGCGTCAAGCATGGCGGTGTCGTGGATCCGCGCCTCCACGCCGAAATGGCGCAGCACGCGGTTGACCGTGTCGCTGAACGGGACAATCGGCCGACGCCGCTGGGGGGCGTCGGCGTCCACGGGGATGCCGGACGCGTCATCCACCTCCGGCATGCTCACCGCCCACCTCCTGAGCGGCTGCGAATGGCCGGCCGCGCACGGGGATGGAGACGCCGGAACGGGGCCTGCCGCGCGCAAGCCGCGCGCCTTACTGGAGCCCGCCATCTCCCTCCAGCTTCATCTCGGGCAGCAACTCGTGGATTTCCTTCGCCCGCGAGGGCAATTTTTGAAGGACTTCGGCCAGGTATTTTTTCGCCACGAGCTGGGCGTTCGGGTTCTCCGGCGCGAAGGTCATGTAGTAGATCGCCGCGTCACGAAGCGCGTCGGCGCGCTGGCGGAGCATCTGCTTCTTCACGTTCTCCTCGTTGTCCAGGTAGAAGGTTATCATCTGGACCATCTGGGCGAGCGGGAGCTTGTCCCAGGTCATGAAGTCGGTTTTGCCGTTCTTGAAGACGATTTCAAGGGAGTGGTCCGACGCCGACTTGAGGCTCCAGGCCCCGTTTGGCGCAGTGAAGGGAATCGCCTCGACCTGCTTGATGAGGAACGTCTTCAGCCCCTTCAGGCAATCAATGCGCTTTTGGACGATTTCAAGCGCCTTCCTTGATTCCGGATATGTCAGTTCCGGCTCGAGGCGCTTCAGCTCGCGGCTCACCTGGTCGTACTTGAAGGCGCGGAGATTTTCAAGGTTCATGGCGGCCGCCTGCATGACCTTGCCGATTTGCGCGGCCTTCTCCGCCGCGACGCGCTGCTCCTCTGCGCGGCGCGCCTCCTCCGCCTCGCGCTCGCGGCGTTCCTTTTCCTCGGCCTCGGCCTTCCTTTTGCGTTCAGCGGCCAGCTTTGCGGTTTCACCGAGAAGTTCGTTGAGCTTTGCCTTCGCCTTGCGGATGTCGCCCTGGAGCGCCTCGACGGCGGACTGCGCTTCGCCGAACGCGGCACGCGCGGTCCCGTAGTCTTTTTCAACCTCGTCCAAAACCACCGCCGCGGCGCTTGCGCCATCCAGGATTTCCGCCTTCCTTTCCGGCGGGGTGGATGCGACGGACTGGGCCTTCGCCTCGGCGTTGGCCGCGGCCATTGTCAGTTTGTCGCAGGCGCGGGCGGCCATGCGGCCGGCGCGCCGGACGGGCGCAAGCGCCTCGAAGACCTCCCGCGCCAGAAGCGGCACGCCCTCGAGCTTTTCCTCCTCGACCGCCGCGCCCTCGGCTTCGGCGGCGGGGGCTTCGTCGGCCTGGTCGTCCGCCTTCGCCCCGTCTGCCGGCGCATCGCCGTCGGCATCCCCCGCCTTGGCCTCGCCGGCCGGCGCCTCCGCCTCGTCTTGACCGTCCTTTGCCTCGTCGGGTTTGCCTTCGGCGGCGTTGTCGTCCCTGGCCCCTTCCTCCTTGGCCTCCCCGTTGTCGCCGGCGGGTTGCGCGGCCTCGCCTTCGGCCTCCTCGGCTGGGGCGGCCTCTTCAGACTCCTCGTCCTCCGGTTCGGGGTCTTCGCGCAGGATGCGCGCGGTGAACTCGGAGCCGAGTTCGGTTTCGACTGCGGAAACGGCCTGGGAAACGATGTTCGCCGCTTCTCCAAGATAGACGGGCATGGTTTCGTCGCGGAGCTTCTCCGCGTCTTTGCGGAGGCCCTGGAACTGCGTGACGACCGTGTCGCGGCGGGAAACCTGCGCGGCGTATTCATCCAGCGCCTTCTTTGTCTGCGCCTTCAAATGGTACAGAAGGCCGCCGACGGCCGCCGCGAGCAGCACGAAAACGATTCCGAAGGCGACGAGGCAGCCCTTCAGCGCCTTTGAGCCGCCCTTTTTCGCGCCGTCGTCCTCGCCAATCATCTTGCCGCGGGATCCAGACGCGTCGTCCAAGCCCCCCGGCAGGGTGTGGCTGGCCGTGATTGTCTTGGGATCGACCATGCCGCGGGAGACCGCGATATGGTGCCGGCCGCTTGGCGCGCCGCCGGAAGAGGCCGGGGAACCCGAGCCCGCGCCCTTGCCCCGCCCCTTGATGACGATGCGCTTGTTGGACCCCGCCGAGGCGGAGGGCATTTGCGGCTGGACGCGGCTCAGGTAGCGGCGCATGTCGCTGAGGAGGGACCCGTACGTCGGATAGCGCATCGCGGGCTCCACCTGGAGCATGCGATCGATGATCTCGACGACCTCGGGGTCGATGTCCGGCCGGTAGGTCTTCATCGGTTCCGGCGGGTGCTCGAGGCGCGCCTTGACGACGGCGATGGCGTCCTCGCCCTCGAAGGGCGGGTGCTGCGTGAGGGCGTGGTACAGGGTGCCGCCGAGGCAGTAGATGTCGCTTCGGAAATCGACGCGCTGGCGCTTCAGCTTTTCGGGCGCGATGTAGTAGGGCGTGCCCCAGATTTCGGTCGTCTCGGCGTTCGGCGAGGAGGCGATGCCGAAGTCGAGGAGCTTGGCCGTGTTGCGCTCGTCGAGAAGGATGTTCTCGGGCTTGATGTCGCCGTGGATGAGGTTGGACGCGGCGGCGAGCTGGAGCCCGTCGGCAATGTCCATGCCGATCTTCATGACCAGCGCCTGGTCGAGCGGCTCGGGCCGGGCGATCATCTCGTCGAAGTGCTGGCCGCCGACCAGCTCCATCACAATGTAGGGCTGGCCCTTTTCCTGGCCAAAGGAGTAGATTTGCGCGATGTTGGGGTGGTTCAGCTTGGCCGCGGCCTGCGCCTCGCGGCGGAACGACGCGAGGAACTCGGGCGCGTCGCCAAGGCTCTTCAGCATGACCTTGATCGCGACGATGCGGGCGAGGGTCTCGTCGTACGCGCGGTACACGCTGCCCATGCCGCCGCTGCCGAGACAGTTGAGGAGGAGGTAGTTGCCCAGCCTGCCGGGCACGGTGATTTCACCGCCGCAGCTTGGGCAAGTCGCCTTTGAAAATGCCGGAAGCGCCCCCACGTCTATCTGCGTGTGGCACGAGGGACACTCCATGCGGTCCACTTTGTCGAAAATGATCTGGGCTGGTTCGGACATTGCTTGTCGTCTCGATTCTGCGCGGCTAAAAGTCGATGTCAACATTCTATAGGAATCTGCGCGCGGAAGCAAGCCGATTCAGCGCGAGGACGGTTTGACAAGGCGAATGCCTCCACCCGTTTCGCGGGTGGAGGCATTCGCCTTGTCACCCCCTTCACCTTCACGCTTGCGCGTCCGCGGCGCGATTTTGCTACAATTGTACTCATGAAAACACAGCTAAAATTCCGCGCCGCGATGGCGACGCTTCTTGTTTCGGCCGTCGGCGCGCAGGCCGCCGGCTTCGCGCTCTACGAGACGAGCACGCGCGGCGTGGCCATGGGCGGAGCCACAATGGGCCAGTACAACGACGCCTCGGCGGTCTATGCGAACCCAGCCCTCATCACGGACGCCGAGGAGCCCTCGCTGCTCTTCGGCCTCGCCCTCATCAACCCCGCGATGGAAATCGAGCTCCAGACCGCCCAGGGACGCAACACCTACACGCCGGAGGACAAGTGGTTCCCGCCCCCCTTCGCGTACTACACCCAGAAGATGACCGATTCCCTCTCGTTCGGCGTGGGGCTCTTCACCCCGTACGGCCTCGGCGTCGAGCACGACAGCGCCTGGCCCGGTCGCTTCGCCAGCGTGGAGACGGAAATCTCGACCCTCGAGCTGAACCCGAACATCGCGTGGAAGGTGAACGACCGCCTTTCGCTCGCCCTTGGCATCGAGGTCATCTACTTCGACATCACCATCACGCGCAACGTCCCCGTCCTCGACCGGCTTCTCGACATCCAGGCGGACGCCGTCGGCTGGGGCGCAAACGCGGCTCTCGCCTACAAGCTCACGGACACGCTCGGCTTCGGCCTGGTTTACCGCAGCGAGGTGCGCGAAGAGCTTGAGGACACCGCGTATGTGCGCGGCACACCCTACAGCAGCGGCGTCTGGGAGAACCTGACCCTTCCGCAGAGCCTCTCCTTCGGCCTGAACTACTCCGGCATCGAGAAGTGGAACTTCGGCCTCATCGCCACGTGGACGGGCTGGCACTCCTACGACAATCTCACGCTCCACTTCGACCCGCCGCTGTTTGGCACGACGCCCGCCGCCGGGGCCGACAAGAAGTGGAACGACGTCTGGCGCTTCGGCGCCGGCGTGGAGTACCAGTTCTCCGAGACCACGTTCATAGAATTCGGCTATGTCTTCGACTGCGACCCGATCAACCTCGACTACGCGGACTACCTCCTCCCGCCTGGCGACCGCCACATTCTGAGCGCCGGCATCCGCACGATGATTTCGGACAACTGGGAGATGGGCGTCTCCTTCGCGAAGATCATTCTCAGCGACGAGAAGATCGACGCCCGCCCCGCCCAGGGCGTTTACCAGACGCAGTTCAAGAACGGCGAGTCCAACGTGTACGCGCTGCAGCTTTCGCGCAAGTTCTAGCGCCCCGCGGTGCAAGGGTGGGCCATGGCTAAAATCAAGAACACGAAGACGGAACTGAAGGCGCAGACCGACGCGCTCAAGCGGTTCCAGCGCTTCCTCCCGATGCTCCAGCTCAAGAAGCAGCAGCTCCAGATGGAGATCGCGGCCATCACCGGCTCCATCGACGCCCTCGCGGAGAAGGAAGCCGCTTGGCGCGACTCGCTCTCGCCATGGGTCGCCCTCTTCGGCACCGCCGACATCCCCGAAGGCTTCGTCACGCGCACGGCCACCCTCACGGACACCGGCAACATCGCCGGCGTCGCCATCCCCATCTACAGGGGCGTCGAGACCCGGCGCGCCCCCATAGACCTCATGGAAACGCCCCCCTGGCTCGACGACGCCGGCGACGCCATCGTCAAGGCGCTTGAGTTCGACGCGGAACGGAAAGTCCTGGAGGAGCAGCGCCGCCTCATCAACGAGGAGCTGCGCACCACAAGCCAGCGCGTCAACCTCTTTGAGAAGGTCAAGATTCCCGAGTGCAAGGAGAACATCCGCGTCATCCGCATCCACATCGGCGACGAAAGCACCGCGGCGGTGGCGCGCGGCAAGATCGCCAAAGGGCGAGGCGCGGCGCAGGCGGAACCGGAGGTGGCCGAATGATTGTCCGCATGAAGCGCGTGGCCGTCCTCTGCACGGCCGCGTCCGAACACGAAACGCTTGAGGCGCTCCAGTCGCTCGGCGTGCTGCACATCGACGCCAACGGCCGCGCCGAGGCCCCCGCCCTCAAGGAGGCGCAGACCTCGCTCGACAACGCCGCCAAGGCCCTTGCCGCGGTCGAGGCCGCCGCAAAGGCCGCGGGCGGCGAACGGGACGCCCCCGCCGCGCCGGATGCGGCGGCCACTCCGGAGTCGGTCCTCGCCACGCTCTCCCGCATTGACGCCCTAGGCGCGCAAATCACCGACCTTGAACGCCGCCTCGCCACCTACGCGCCCTTCGGCGACTTCAACCCCGCCGATTTTCGCGCCATCGAGGCCGCCGGCCTCCGGTTGCGCCTCTTCCGCGCCCCCGCCGCCCAAGTTCCGGAAGCCGCCGCAGGACAGGCCGTGCGCATCCTGGCCGAGGACGCGAAGGAGAAAGTCGCCTACGGCCTAGCGATCGGCGACGTCGCGTTCGCCGATGCCGTGGAGACCCTGCCCGTCCCCGAAAAGTCGTCGAAGGAAACCGCCGCAGAGCTTGACGCGGCCCGCGCCTCGCTCAAGGCGGAAGAGGCCGCCCTCGCGGCGATGGGCCCGGCAATCGAGAGGCTCAAGGGCGTCGTGGCCGAGCGCACCACGGTGCGCGACTTCGCCGCCGCGCAGGCCGCCATGGGCGCGGAGAGCGGCGTCAAGTGGCTCACCGGCTACATCCCGGAGGAGAAGCTCCCCGAAATTCGCGAGGCCGCGGCCGCCCACGGCTGGGGCGTCGCCGCGCGCGACCCGGCGGACGACGAAGAGCCGCCCACGCTCATCGCGCCGCCGAAACTCTTCCGCCCCATCGTCGCCCTTTTCGACATGCTCGGCATCGCCCCCGGCTACCGCGAGGCCGACGTGAGCGTCGTCTTCTACTCCTTCTTCACGGTCTTCTTCGCCATGCTGGTGGGCGACGCCGGCTACGGGCTCCTCATCCTCGCGCTCACGGTTTTCCTCCGCGTCAAGTTCCGCAAGGCGCCCTCCGCGCCCTTCATGCTGATGGGCGTCTTCTCGCTCGCCACAATCCTCTGGGGCGCGCTCACGGCCACCTACTTCGGCATCCCGTCGTCCGCGCTTCCGGCGTGGCTGAAGCCCGCGTCGGCGACCTGGCTCGACAGCCAGTCGCCGGAAGGGCAGGCCCACGTGATGCAGCTCTGCTTCCTCATCGGCGCCGCGCATCTCTCCGTCGCCCGCGTCTGGAACGCCGTCCAGCTCTTCCCGTCAAAGAAGTTCCTGGCCCAGATCGGATGGCTGGGAATCGTCTGGACGATGTACTGCGCCGCCTGCAAGGTCGCGGTCAACATCCCCTTCCCCTCCTTCATGGTCTATGTCGCGGCGGGCTCCTCGCTCCTCATCGCCCTCTTTATGCTTGACCGCTCCGAGCTCAAGTCAAAGGGCGTCGAGCTCGGGATGCTCCCGCTCAACATCGTGAGCGGTCTGGGGGACATCATCTCCTACGTCCGCCTCTACGCCGTCGGGCTCTCGTCCGTCATGGTCGCGCAAAACTTCAATTCCATGGCGACCAGCCTCCAGCTCCCGATGGCGGTGAAGATCCCGTGCATGGTGCTGATCCTGCTGCTCGGCCACGGGCTGAACCTCGCCATGGGCGCGCTCAGCATCCTCGTGCACGCCGTCCGCCTGAACACCCTTGAGTTCTCCAACCACAAGGGCGTCACCTGGTCGGGCCACGCCTACGCCCCGTTCCGCGGCGCGCGCCGCGGAACGAAGTAAGACACTTCGTCTTCGTCCTGCTTCGCGGACGCGCATCATCGCGTCCGCGAAGTGCGCCCCGCCCGCTACTTGAACTGCGGCATGTAGCCCGCGTTGGCGGCGAACATCTCGTCCACCATGGCGCGGATTTCGCGCAGCGAGCAGACGGCGGCGGTCAGCGGGTCGTAGCAAATCGCCTGGTAAACCATTTCCCTGTCGCCTGTGCGGCTCGCCTCGACGACCATTTCCTCGATCTGGGCGTTCGTGCCGCTGAGGAGGGCGCACTGCGGCGGCAGCGGACCGACGTGTATCGGCTCGAGGCCGCGACGGCTCGCGAGAACGGGCACCTCCACGCAGCAGCCGCGCGGGAGGTTGTCGACGAGGCCGAAGTTCCGGACGTTGCCGTTGAATTTGAACATCACGCCGTCGCCGAAGATGGCGTTGAAGATCGCGGCCGCGTATTCCTGCCCGCGGTCAAGGCTGATCGGCTCGTTGAACCACTTGTCGATTTCCGCGCGCCAGGTCGCCTCCCGGTTGCGGTAGCTGTCGAGGATGTAGGCGTATTTGCCGGGGTTCCAGCCCGTGCCGGGGAGGCAGTACTTCTCGATGAGGTCCGGGCGCTTGCGGAACCAGGCGTTGTATTCGCTGTTGTGGCCGGAGGACTCCGTCACGTAGTAGCCCAAGGCGAGGAACATCTCGTTGCGGACGATTTCCTCGTTGTAGATCTTCTCGTTTTCGACGATCGCCTTGCGGATGAGCGGGTAGGCGTCCCTGCCGTTCCATCTGAACTCGGTGTAGAAGGCCTGGTGGTTGATGCCGGCGCAGGTATAGGAGATCTCCTCCGGCTTGGCGCCGATCCACCTGGCCAGCATCGCCGCGGTGCCCTGGACGCTGTGGCAGAGGCCGCTGCAGACGAGTTCCGGGTGCGCGCCCTGCACGGCGCGGCAGAGCATCGCCATCGGGTTGGTGTAGTTGAGATACACGGCGCCCGGACAGTGGCGCGCGATGTCGTCCGCGATTTCCATGATCGGGTTCACGGTGCGCAGGAAACGGAAGATGCCGCTCGGGCCGCGCGTGTCGCCGACGTTCGTGTCAACCCCGTACTTCTTCGGGATGAGGATGTCGTTCTGCCAGATGTCGACCTTGCCGTGGAGGATGGTGGAGACCACGCCGTCGGCGCCCTCAAGGGCCTCGCGGCGGTCGAGCGTGGCGACGATGCGGGCGGGGCGCTTTCCCTCGTCGGCGATGCGCTGGCAGGCGCGGCGTATGATCTCCAGCCGCTCGGGGTCGATGTCCATCAGCGCGATGGTGGCGTCCTCGAAGGCGGGGTATGAAAGCAGGTCTCGGACGAGTTTGCGTGTGAAGCCGAAACTTCCGGCTCCGATAAATGCGATTTTGCGGGACATGGTTGCTCCTTGTTGTGGCTTGGAAAATAGTATAGGGCAAAACCCGGCGCAAAGACAAGACAATAGCCCTGTCGCCCGCGGCAACGGCAAATTGCAAAAAAGAGTTGCAAACAGGTGGCTCCGTGGAGTACACTAGTAAGTACGATTTTGATGCCGCATGGTGTAATGGTAGCACAATTGACTCTGGATCAATTTGACAAGGTTCGAATCCTTGTGCGGCAACCAACCCCTTCGGACCCGCGGCTTCCCTGGAGGCCGCGGGCGTTTTTTTGAAAGGCCGGCGCGCCGATTCGCGCCAAACACGGAAAAATGAAAAACATCCCCGCGGTCACCCTCGCCATCATAGCCGCAGCCGCCCTTTCCGGATGCGAGACCCTGTACACCGCCTCCAGCCGCCGCCAGGAGACGGACACCGCGGCGGCGCGCGCCGTCATGGAGCGCCAGCAGCTTTCCCGCGACGCCGAGATCGCCAAGGCGGCGGCGCAGTCCGCGGAGGTCCACCTCCAGCAGATCGACATGCGTCTGACGCGTCTTGAGGAGAATCTCAGGCAAGCCAACGCCACCAGCGGCTCCGACCTTGCCGCGCTCCAGCGGGAGCTCGCCTCCGTGAAGAGCGAGACCGCCTCGCTCCGCGCCGACCGCGAGGCGTTGAAGAAGGAGATCGTCGGCGAGATCAGCTCCGAGGTGGCGAAGCTCCTCGCCGCGCAGCAGAAGGCCGCCGCCACGCAGCAAAAAGCCGCCGCGCAGTCGCAAACAGGCTACGAGCACAAGGTCCAGGCGGGCCAGACACTCTCCGCCATCGCCCAGGCGTACGGCGTCTCCGTCGAGAAGATCAAAAAGGCGAACGGCCTGAAGAACGACGTCATCCGCGTCGGCCAGGTCCTCTTCATCCCGGACTGATCCGGTTCCACGCCATGGCCGGCGAACGATTGACAGGGCAGCAGGTCGCCGAGTACCTGCGGATCGAGCCGATCCAGGTGTCCCGCCTCGTGCGGCAGGGTGACATCCCCTTTTCCGGCACGGTTGCTAAGCCGTTGTTCGACTGCGAGGAAATTGACGCCTGGGCCTCGCGCCGCATCCTCGGCATGAACGACAA
>JAEEGL012037413.1_pt1 | contig 11778 bp, 6 predicted proteins | sample 9134231 | NCBI WGS metagenome assembly JAEEGL01 (sample SAMN16246548, study PRJNA631951) | gut metagenome | biome: gut microbiome; feature: rumen; material: fiber-attached | host: Bos | place: Iran: Karaj | collected 2018-10
CAAAAATTATCAATGACTTAGAATATAGTAGGAATAGCCTCATAGGATACACTGAATGTGTATATAAAATTCGAAGTATATTAGAGAATTTTTCACAAGCACAATTAACTAATTGAGAATTAAAAGATATATCAAAAGAAACTATTGATGAAAAACTAAAAAGTTCAACATTCTTCAAAAGTTTAAGTTATATGATTAAAAAGTATTTAGGAAGACATTTGAAAGTTGAATATATTAATGGTACCATAAGTCTTTATATGACTGACCAGCAAGAAAGAATCTCATATTTTGATGATCTCAGTGATTGAGAAAAATCTCTTTTAACAATCATCTTTGGTCTTTATTGAAATGATCTTACTGATGGATTTATTATTATTAAAGAACCAGAACTACATATTCACCCTCTATACCAAAAAGAACTAGCTGAAGTTTGTGAAAACATCAGTGAGCAACTATGAACTCAATTTATTTTTTCTACAAACTCAGGAATATTTATCAATGAAAAAAATCTTACATCTGTTTATAGAGTGTATAAAGATAAAAATCAAAACTCTTTAATTTCTGCGCCGAGAATTACTGTAGATTATGATGATGCTACACTTATGCACATGCTTAGATTTGAAAATCTTTCAAAAATATTCTTTGTCGATAAAATTATTTTAGTAGAATGAGATACTGATGCATATTTTTTCAGCTTCTATCTTAACTATCTAAAAACTCAACCTGAATGGAAAGAGAAAATTCGTGATTATGAAATTATTAATATTAATGGTAAATGATCTTTTAATGCCTGGAGAAAATTTTTAAGAAAATTTAATATAAAGAACTATTTTATTGGGGACTGGGATAATACTGTTGATTTTTGATTCTTCTCAAGGGCAGAAATTAACAAATACTATCTCATGGCAAATCAACAGGCAAAGAAAAATAGGAACGAGAATAGAAATGAAAAAAGATACAGTGACTACTATAATAGACTTGTAACAGCAATTCTTACTTTCAATCCCAAAAAACACAAAGCTATTCTCAAATGAATTGAAAAACTCTATGATCAAAATATTTTCATTCTGAAAGAATGAGCAATTGAGACCTATGTCCCTACTGAGAAAAAATGATTATCATATGTCGCTTATTTTTGTAATGCATACTTTTATGATTGGCTACTTGACGAAAAATTTGCAGAAAGGAGACAAGAATTAGAAAACATAATGAAATATATTTTTATGAAATAACATAAAAGCTCTTGCAAAGAAAGTATAAAACACTAAATTTTCATTTAGTGTTTTTTATTATTTATTAAATTTTTTTCATGCCAAATCTTGAAGAGGAATTACAGAAGCTTTCTAATATAAAAACATTAGATGAATTGGAAAATTGGCATCAAGCAATTCTTGGTAAAAAATGAAGTATTACTGAAGCTCTAAAAAATCTTGGTAATCTTTCTCCAGAAGAGAAAAAGGTACAAGGATGACAATTATCTTCTATGAAGAATACACTTCAAAATGAATATCAAAAACATTTTGATATGTTAAAGACAGCAGAAATTAATGAACAATTATGAAAAGAAGTTATAGATATTACACTTCCTTGAGTTGAACTAGAACAATGACACTACTCTCTTCTTACAAAAGTTAGAAGAGAACTTGAAGAAATTGCTCATAGTATGTGATTTATTGTTGAAAGTTGAACAGATGCTGTTAGCAAATTTGAGAATTTCGAAGCTGTAAATATCCCTGTTTCTCATCCTGCTACAGAAATGCACGATACTATTTATCTTTCAGAAAGAGATGAAAGAGGTGAAAATTATGTTCTAAGGACTCATACATCTGCAGGTCAGAACTATGTTTTAAGAAAATATTGAGTTCCTATTAAAGCTGTACTTCCAGGAAGAGTTTACAGATTTGAGAACGTTGATGCTACTCATGATACTATGTTCTATCAATTTGAATGAGTATATGTAGATAAAAATGTTAGTATTTGACACTTCAAGAGTATTATCACTAGATTTCTTTCTGCAGCATTACAAAAAGATGTTGAGATAAGAATGAGACCTTGATATTTCCCATTTGTAGAACCTTGATTTGAAATTGATACTAGATATGAATACACAAATCCTAAAACTGGTCAAAAAGAGATGTCAAAATGGATGGAAATTCTTTGAGCATGAATGATTCATCCAGCTGTGTTAAGAAATGCTTGAATTAACCCAGATGAATGATGGACATGATTTGCTTTCTGAATGTGAGTTAATAGACTTGCTGCAGTAAGATACTGAATTAAAGATATTAGGTATTTAACTAATGGAGATTTAAGATTTGCCAAAAGTTGGTAATTTTATCCTCTTATAAAAAAAAAGAATGGCTGAAAGAAAAACAAAGTGGACTGAAAAAGAACAAGAAAAAAAGATTACTAGAAGGACACTACCTGCTAAAAAGATCGAGAAAAGTGTAAAAACTTCTGTTAGCAAAAAGAAATCAACAGCGACTTTTTCTTCAAAAGTTAATCCTTCTCAAAATAAAGAAGGGAAAGTTTCTTTTCGGGTATTACTCCTCTTTTTCTTTTCTCTAGCACTTCTTTTATTTGCTATCTATAAAGTATTTATTTATTGAGGAGGACTTACTAATATTAATACTGAAAATCAATCGAGTAAAGCTTCTGTTTTCTCTATTAAGAATCCAGATGTTCCTGAAATAAATAATCAGGAAGAGATAATTAAACAAGAAGAACCTGTTGTTGATAAAGAAGATTTATGATTTTTATCATCTGCTGGTGAAGAAGATAGTGTTACTAATGATATTAATCTTATTCAAAACTTCTATTCACATCTTATGAATAATGAGATTGATGAAATGAATCTATTTGTTGATTCTCCTTTAAGAACATCATCTACTTGGAGATCTCATTGGAGCGCTAAAAATATTTCTACATTTACAAAGCATCTTATTAATGACAATATTTCATTGGATAACATTACTTTAATCCCATGAACAGACAATAAAGAAAAGAGAACAAGAAAGTACTGATACACACTTTGATATACAGTTGATACTAATGAAACATTTAATGAAGATTGGGAAATTACACTTATTGATCGTAATTGAAAAACATTAATATCTGAAATTATGTGTAAAACTGATTGATGTTCTCGTTCTCCATTCTTCTGGCCTGAAAAATTATAATTTGAGATAAGAACCCATATTATCTACAAATCTCTTCTTCTAAAAAAGGAGAGATTTTTATTTTTTAAACTTTTTTAATATTGTCAAGTATATAAACAAAAAACTTATTCTCAAATTTGCAAATTTTTGGAATAAAAAATATACTTATTTTAAGTCTTTTATTATGATTTTTTCAATTATGACTTGGAATACAAAAATAAAAAGAATATCCTCATCTATTACGCTTTTCCTATTAGCTTTTCTCATTTTATGATGATGAGATATTTTTGCATCATCAAGGAATTCTTCAAATGTACCAAACTCATATTATGCAAACTACATGGTTGAAGATGACTGGAATAAACTAGCTGCTATTTTTGTTGATGTTGATGCAACAACTAAAATTGGACAAATCAACTGAAGTGCAACCTATGCAGAACAATTAAACTTAATGAACAGAGTTTTTAAGTATTTTCCACAAGATGATTATGAATTCTTATTAATATATGAACAATGTAAAAAAACTACAGCAGCTATGGCGAAAGATCCAACTACTTCAAATTTCCAATCCTATAATGATAAATGTAAAAAACCTCTTACAAAATTAAAAAATACTATTGATAAAGACTATACTGTTAAAGTTCAAGCTACAGCAAATCCTAGTAACTGACCAGCTCCACTTACAGTTACATTTGATGCAAGAGGTAGTAAAGATCCATCAAATGAAACAATTCCTTCAAACAAATATTTCTGGTATTATAGAGATATTGATGGTGTAGATAAAACTATTTGAATATGACCTGTTGTAAAATACCAATTCATGGAAGCATGAACTTATATTGTTCACTGTACTGTTAGAAGTTCTAATGCATGAGTCTTTGATGGGACAAAAAATATTACAGTTACCGTAAGTCCTAAATCTGCTACAGTAAGCGTTTATGCCAACGGTAAAAAAATGCAAAAAAATAAAGCATCAAAAATTGGAATTCAAGAAGCAAATAAGTGAATTCTTTTCGATGGTAGCTCAACAACTCCTCTTTGAGGAAGAGAAATTTTAAGTTATACATGGAGTGTTGTATCAAGAGATTGATTTAAATGGACGAAATCTGGTGATTGATCTCCTAGTTACATCAACCTACCTCTTCCATGACAGGGAGACTACAGTATTACTCTTGCTGTTACAGATAATGAACATAATGTTGTTTCTGAAACATATACACTTGCGGTTTCAGATCCTGTTGCTATTGTTCAACAGACTCCAAATAAATGAAACACCTCTACAACTTATACGTTTTCAGCAAGTGCATCTTATTCATTAACATCTAGATTAAAATTTTATACTTGGGAAATCTTTGATAGTGAATGAACAAAGATGGATACTCTTCAATGAAAACAAATTAATAGACAATTTAAAAAACCTGGTAATTATACAGTAAATCTTACTGTTGAAGATGAAATGTGATTAAAGAATAGTGATGTTGTTAATGTTTATGTTGATTCAACCCCACCTACCCCACAATTCTCAATCACTCCAACCAATAAATGGAGATTCCCATCAGAATTTATTTTAGATGCTGGTGCATCAACAGATATCGATGCTTCAAACTGATATGATGTACTTTCATATGAATGGTATTTCTCAAATTCAGATGCTAAAGAAATAACTGAAACGGAAGAAGATAATAGAATAATTACTGTACTATTTAATGAGAAATGAAAACATAAAGTTACATTAAAAGTAACAGATAATTACTGACAGACCGAAGAAATCACAAAAGATATTAATGTTGAATCAATTCTTAGACCAGAATTAACTATAAATCCTAAAGCTACTATTTGGTGAGAACCTGTTCTTTTTAAAGTTCAAACCAATGTCCCTGTTGTAAATTATGAATGGGATTTTGGAAACTGAAGTCCAACAAGAACAACATCAGATAATAAGTGGGAAGTAAAATATGATAAAGTTTGAAGTTATAATGTAAAAGTTAAGGTTATAGCTGATAATGATGATTTTAATGAAGTAACAGAAAAGGTATTCATTTGAGAAAAAGATAGTCCTATTATAGGATATGAAATTCGTGACGGTTCAAATCATGTTATAAAGCAAAATGATGTTTGTATTGTAGCGGAAAGTAATTGAACATGAACAGCTAAATATGATGCTTTTAGACTTGATAGACAGGCATCATTCTCAATTAATGCAAACCAATCTGTAAATGCTCAAGGAAGTAAAAATAATCTAAAATACTATTTTCAGCTTAAAAATGATGAGATTTTACAAACACAAAAGTTCACTCATAAATTCAATAGTTTATGATGTCAATACGTTGATTACACACTAGAAGATACTACATTATGAAAAGTAACTAAAGAAAGAATTTGGTTTAAAGTAGTTAATGCATTACCTAAACTCAATAATTTGACTCTTAGTTATCCACAATATGGAAATGAGATGGGAATTTGATTTCAACAATCAAAAAGTACAAATGATATCTTTTCATCAAGTATTGATCCTATAATAATAAAAGTTAATGCCGATGGAGCTATGGATACAGATTGAACTATTTCTTATTATAAGTGGTACTACTATCCAAAATCTAATCCTAATAAACTTTTAGATACAAAAATCACACCTTGAACAATTCCTTATGCATTTTTCTCTGTTCCAAGACAAGCAGGAGAATTTATGTTCTGAGTAAAAATGTTTGATAATGATGATGGAAATAAATCAAGTGAAGATATCTTAGGAAATGGTCCTATCATTATGTTCCCTCCTGATACAAAACAACCTGATATTCCTATTGTAACACTAAAATCAGATAAAATTAACGTTGAAGTTGGAGAAGAAATAACATTTGATATTATCAGTAAAATTATTTCAGATAGATCTGATTTTGAAAAGGAAAGAACTATACAAATTGACTTTGATTGAGATTGAGAATATGATTTAACGACAAAGAATGATCGTGTAAAATATGCCTACACAAAAGCTAGTCCTACAGAATCTCCATATACTCCAATAGCTTCAGTTATCTATAGAGATTATAGAGGTATTTGAGAATGAACCCCTATTGTAGTAAAAACATGACTTAGACCTAGTCTAATGTATACTGCAATTGGTAGAAGTGTTATTTTTAAAGACATAAGTCTTGGTAATGTTATAGAAAGAGAGATATGTCTTGATAAAGAACAATGTGAGAAATGAAATCAAAATTATATTAACAAAACCCTTGATTCTGTATTTAAAGTTACCTATCCAAAAAGTTGAACTTATATTATCACAATAAAAGCAAAAGATAATAATTGAAATGAAGCAGAAACTGAACAAAAAATAACTATAACCGATAGAACAACATTACAACCTATAGATGATTGAGTTTTCTTGGTCACTCTTCCTGAGACTAGCTTTGAAAATTGAGTTCCTTCTGTATTCCTTTCAAAGCAACTCAATAATCAAGTTATGTTCTATGTTAAAGCAACTAATGACATTACTACTTGTTATGTAGATAGCGATATAAATTTCGATTCCTCTAGTGATTGAGACACTAAAAATGATAAAGACTTTGGATGTAATAGAATGACAAATCAGACTTATACTCCGAGTTATGAATCTGCTGTTGGAAGAATTTATTATCAAAAGTCTACAGATACCTCATTACAACATAAAGATTTTATTGTTGAATTTGCTGATTATGAAACAAATTTTGATGAGGAAACAAGGCAAAAATATGATCTTGCAAAAGAATTGATTCAAACTATTGATGATAGTTCAAGTATTGCTAATGGTACACTTAGAAGTTTAATCGTAACACTTAGAAATGATATTGCAAACGGTGATAAAAATGCACGAAGATGAGATGTTTTGCAAATAGAACAATTCAAAGCAGAAAATAAAGTAAAACTTACTGAATCTCAAGAAGAGAAACTAAATGACTTAATTAATAGCCTTCAAGATCATGCAACAATTTCTGCACTTTGAGGTACACCTTATGATGTTTCAAAAGAAGAAATTCTCTCACTATTACCTCAAAAATTAAAACAAGATACATATGACCTATTTCATGAGTTTGAAACATTAGATTGAGAAACTGGTGGAGATACAAAATGACAAAGAGCAAATATATTAGTAAAAATAGATACTCTCATTTCACAAAATGCAGTACCTTCAAGTAACATTTGAGAAAATGAAATTGCAAGCGATGACTATGAAAATATTGTTAAAAATAATATATGTAAAATAGGTGAAGAATATGATATTTTATTAAATATTTGTGGTCAATATAATAAGGATAATCCTGATGTAAAGATTGACCCTGCAACTACAGCAGTTGAAAAAGAAGATATAAAAAGTAGTACCTGAATGCCTACTATTGTAAAAGTTCTATTATGGATTCTTGGTATTGTTGTATTTGTCTTTGCTTGAGCTATCTCGGCCTTCGCTATTAAGGCTAAACTTAGAGAAAGATATGAAAATGAAGAAGATTAAACATTTTATATAATATTGTCATATAAACGATGAAAACAAAAATCAACTTATTCTTATTCTTAATAGGGCTACTAATTACTCCGTTTTTTACAAATGCTAATGCACCAAAAGCTTGGGCTTCTCTATGAAGTACTCCAACTGATATTGTAACAAGTGTTGCTAGTCTAGCCAATGAAAATCAAGCAACTAAGGTACAAGATACTAGATTAAATGCCATTAATAATCAAGATGTCGGTGGTGCAACAATTGCTAGTGAATATCAAATAGCTAGTACATTTGCCCGATTAGCAAACAGTGAGAATGGAATTACCCCATATATTCAATGGATGATTTATATTTGAATGGTATGAGCCACTATTTTACTAGCTTGGAATTGATTTTTACTCGTTACTGGTAAAAAAATTAATGAAGCAAAGGAAAATATTAAATATATCATTTTATGAGTAATACTAATGGCATGATTTTATGCAGTCATCGCAATTGTAACAGCTATTATTAATTACTTTTTTGCTTAGATAATATTCTTTACTATTTATTAACAAAACAATGAAATTAATAAAAAGATTTATACTACTATTCCTAGTCTTCCTATGAGGTTTTGTCTCTTTTTATAGCTTTGCTGGTAATGCCCCAATATATGATTCTTACGCAAAATCATTAACTAAATGATGAGATGAACATCTCTTTGATATTTGATGAGTTTCAGCAGGTAGTAACTTCAAAACCAATGTCCAAGCTCTATTTTTCCCTAAAACTAATCAATGATGAGCATTATGGGATGTCATAAGATATGCTGGTATGGTTCTTGTATTTGTTTTCATACTTTATTCGGCAATTCAATTAATAACTAGTATGGGTAAACCAGAAAAATTAAAAACAGCTGTTACTAACCTATTATATGTTTTAATATGATCATTTCTCTTCTTTTGATCTATGCGGATATTCTGAACTATGTTTGATATTGGAGATATCAGACAAACTTCAGGAATGGTAGAGGATAAATTAATCAGTAGTAATTGATTACCTTTCTTTATTCTAAGTGTCTTGAAATGAGCTGCATTCTTTATTGCAATTATTTATATTGTTTCCATTTGATTCCAACTTATGAATCCTTCGACATGAGAAAGTTGAAATGGGAAAAAACTTATTAAGAGTTTAGCTAATATAATATTTGCACTAATTGCAATCAAAGTTGTAGATTTCTTATATTATATTGCATCACTAGAAAGTTTTGCAACAGATGCCTGAAATTTTATCGTCCAAGTTGCAAAATTCCTCGCATATCTTAGTGGAATTGTTATTGTCTTCATGATTATCTATTCTGGATATCTTCTTGTTGTTGATTGATGAAAATGAGAGAATTTCAAAAAGGCAAAGAATACTCTTATCAATATCGTGCTTGCCGTTATTGCTTTGTTCTTCTTCCTATTCATTCTTTATCAAATATTTGCTGAATTCTGAGGAAATAGTTAATATATCAACTTGTAACAAAATAAGAGAAACGTATAAAGAACGAAATCTTTATACGTTTTTTTGCTATGGAATTACTTATTACTTGCCCCTTCTGATTATGAAGCTTATTAGCTCATGAAATAAAAAAAATAGGGTATCTTCCAAAAAATACCTTTCAAACATGAACTTTTGTCGATAGCGATATGAAAGGGATGATGAAAATAAACTATCATTCTAGACTAGCAAATAAAGTATATATTCAACTTACTGAATGAAAAACAACAAATTTTGATGAATTATTCAGTTTAATTAAGTCTTGTGACTATTCTCAATATACGAGCAATAGTAACATATCTATAAAAGTAGAAACTAAGAATTCAATACTATCATCTACAAGAGCTATTCAATCAGTCTCACACAAGGCATTATTAGAAAGTATATCAAAATTTTGAATCGAAGAAAAGCACGTCAATGACCTATTGCTTATCATTGATCATAACATTACCAAGCTTTATCTCAATACTTCATGATTTGCTCTATACCAAAGAGGATATAAAAAGGAGGTATGAGAAGCCCCTTTAAAAGAGAATCTTGCTGCTGCTTTATTGATACTATCTTGATGGAAAGTAAAATCACCATTTATTGATCCATTTTGTTGATCTTGAACTATCGCAATAGAAGCTGCTTTAATGGCTAAAAATATAGCACCTTGAACATGGAGAAAATTTAATTTTGAGTACTTTAAAAACTTTGAAAGCAAGAACTTTTCTACAATAAAAGAAGAAGCAAAGGGACAAGAATTCTCTTGAGAGTACTCTATATCAGCATATGATATCGATTCAAATATGATAAAAATAACACAATCAAATGCTAGAAATGCATGAGTTTTAGATTTAATTTCTTTCGAACAAAAAGATTTTCTTAAAACAGACATAAATTCTCAGTGAAAATCATGGATCGTATGTAACCCACCATATGGTAAAAGATTACATGATGTAAATCTATCACTTCTATATAAAAAATTAGAATCAACCTTTAAAAATGATATATATTGATGATGGATTAGCTCCTATTATCATACATTAAAACATGTTAACAATTGGAATACAAAAAAATTATTTAACTGATCAGAAGAATGTAACTTTTATTGGAGGAAAAATTAGTATTCAACTTTCACCTTTATTCTTGATTTCACATTAGGCAGGATATTTCCTTGGAAAATTCACAAATTAATTTTTGCACTAGAAATCTCTGGATATTGTAAGATTATTTTTCTTGCTTCCTCTATTGTTTTTCATGAAACATTTGTTCTTATTGCAGGGATTATTCACTTTACATCTCTTTTAAAATCATATCACTGATAGATTGAAACTTTTGTTGGAATCATAAACACTCTATCAGATCAATTAATCCAACTCAATTCTTGGATGAAAATTAAACTATTTGGGTTAATACTAATAAGTTCAATGCTATCTGATTGTCTTTCTGATACATATTGAGTAAATGCTTTTACTATATCAGACCACTTCAAATAGAAAAAATTAAAAGTAACATCAGCTCTTCCCTTTAATGATGTTGCCCTTTCTCATATTTTTCAATCAATTGTAAAAGGAGGATGGAATGTTGTCTTTACTAACTCATCAAATGTTAAAATCAATGAATCCTTTTCTTTAAATTCACTATTAACTATATTTATTTTATCAGCATATACAGAGCTTTTGATTCTTTGCTCTAACATTTCTTTGTCCTTTTCTGTTATTGTTCACAATGATGTCGAACTTCAACCTGTAAAATCCTCTATTGATTCTGCCCAGATTTCTCAAAAAATATAACTCTCATCAAGATTTCTTATTGTCATTCTTGTATTCTTTGGGATATTTCATCTGACACCAATTATCTTTCATTCTTCATCAGTTTCTGCTGCATGCAACTTAACAGTAAGCTCTGATGGATTATCTTCTAATCATGCTGGAAGTAGTAATGGTTCTTTACTTGAAAAAACTAATCAATTATTTGTTACAAACCTAGTATTACCTAATAATTTTAATTCTTTTGGAGTTCTATTATAGATTTTAACTAATCACGCAGATGGATTAACAATATGTTGAATATTTTCAGTACTAATTGCTAATTGATAATTATAATCAATGACTCATGTATAATATGGGATACTTATTTGTCTTAATGACCCCATAGCTTCTTGTCGAGCTACTGGATAATAACGGAAATTATAAATAATATCTTCGGTTTGTTGTGCTACTTTAATAGTAATTGTAGCATTAGGTAATATTAGAATTATTATAAACCATAAAATTCATAATCATGCTATTAACTCAAAGAAAAAGAACATATAGAACAAATATTTTTGTCTATTATAAGCATGAAGGTGAAATTTCTTTATATCAAAAAGGAACAATGATAACGTTTTAAAGAATTTAACTATTGGCTTTTCATCCTCGTACTCAACCTTTAATCATAATTGTTCATAATATTTCCTATTAGATTCCTTTTCTGCAGAAAATGTTATATTTAATTTCCTTTTCTGTATTATTTCAACCATTTGTTTTCACCACCATTGATTTTCAAAAAAAGGATGTTCAGGGTCTATAAACATCTGAACAGCTTTTTGTGGTGGGATTTTCTCTAATGTTTTGAAAATCTTATATAAGCTATCTGTTTTCG
>JAEEGL012899095.1_pt1 | contig 11778 bp, 6 predicted proteins | sample 9134231 | NCBI WGS metagenome assembly JAEEGL01 (sample SAMN16246548, study PRJNA631951) | gut metagenome | biome: gut microbiome; feature: rumen; material: fiber-attached | host: Bos | place: Iran: Karaj | collected 2018-10
AAGCAATAGGTTGTTTTCTTCTAGGGAAAAATTTATAATCAGATTGACATATATTATTATCAATATAATTAGTATTATTAGAATTTAATAAATTATTACAATTCTGATGATTTTCTCTTGGATTTATCAAAGAAACAAAATGTGATCTATAATTAACTTTTTTTTTATAAAAAGAGAAATCATTAATAACTTTTGGTGACTTTTTAATAGAAGAAAAATTTGTAGTTGTAGTTATATAATTATTATTATCTTTAGTAGTATTAACAGTTTCTTGTGTATGTATAATTTTACTTGCATAACTATTACTATTACTATTCATATTATTTTCTTTTAAAATTTTATTTTCTTGAGTTTTTGTTATTTGATTATTATCAATTGATTGTTTTAATATATTATTTTTTATATTTTTTGGATTTATATTTATTGTTTGATTTTTAGATATTATTCCAGTAAAATTTACTAATGATTTATTATTATTTGATTTATTTTTTATTATATTTGAATTAAATTTATTTAAAATTGATGATAAGTTAATATGTGTTTTGATTTTCTGGCGGGAAATTTTAATTTGATTTTCATATCTATTATTAATATTATATTTTTTATTTTTTTTATCATTACTTGAATACATTTGAGTTTTATTTATTTTTATATTTTGGTTTTTTAAATCTTTTATTATATTATTTGTTATTTCTATTGTTAATGGTTTTTTTGTTATTTTATTTGAAAAAGATGTATATGAAACTATTTTTTTATTATTTGTTTTTTTCAATTTTTTTAAACTATTTTTTCCTTTTGAACCTTTTGAATTTAAATTATATATAGAAAAATTTTTTTGTTGAAAATGCCTTTTTATAATATCATTAATATCATTATTTGAATTTGGTTTAATTTTATTTTCATTTTTTTGTTTATTTTTTGAATTAGAATTCAATATATTTTTCCTTTTAGAATTATTACTATTATTCTTTTCTTTACTTCTTTTTTTTTCATTTTTTTTCTTATTATTATTTTTTATTTGAGTTAATAATTTTTTCACAAAATATTTATTAGTTTTAGTATTATTAATTGCACTAAAAGGATTTTTTAAATAATTTTTATTATGAGGTGATGATGTTTCAATTGTTTTACATTTTGAATTTAAAGGTGTTACAGTGTATCTTTCATCAATTATATTTAAAGGAACTAATTTAAATCCATTATTAATTTTTATATCATTATTTCTTTTATTTAAATCATTAATTTTTTTTTTTGGTTCAAAACAAATTTGTTGTCTATTATCAATTTTTAATATTTGATTTGAAAATTTTTCAATTTTAACTTTTGGATTTATCTCAATTGAAAATGTAGAAAAAAAATTATTTATACTTATACATTGACTAATTAAATATTCATTATTTGAAGTAAAAATTTCTAAATTTTCATTTCTTTGAATAATAAATTTATCTTCATTTTTATTTTGAATATTTTTTTTGTTAATATTTGAATATTCACTTATTTTTTCACTATCACTATATTGATAACTAAGACTACTACTATTAATATTATTATTACTGATTAATTGAAAATTGTTATTATTAAATTGTGATTTAGTATATTTTAGTGATGATTTATTTAATTTTAAAGAATTTCCATCGTTAATTAAATCATCTTTTGATGTCAAATCCATTTCTTTATATATTGAATCTAAATTAACTTGCTTGATTTTTGTTATTTGAAAATTACGTTTTTGTTTTATTGGTGTTTTTTCATCGTAATTACATAATGAAGGTGAAATTGGACTTTCTAAATTATTCATTTGTTTAATTCTTTAATATAATTAATTAATTTTTTAATATAATATTTCTACAATTTGTTATTAATATTTATTATTTAATTCAAACTCAAATTAAATTTATTTTTTTAACTAATTTAAAAATAATTTTAATTTTTTTCAGTTAAAATTATATTGAATGATTCAAAAAGCTTTAACTTTTAATTTTTCTAAATCAAAATCATTATGTTCATCACCAAAAAAAGTAATGAATAAAGTAAAAAAATATTATTGTAAAGTTTGTAATAAAAATGCAAAATATTTTTGTAAAAAATGTAAAAAAGTATTTTATTGTAATGAATTATGTCAAAAAAATGATTGGCCATTACATAAATATAAATGTAATTTAGATAATTCAATTACAATTCCATATGAAAAAAGTATATATAGATTAAAAATATTAAAAATTATTTTATTAAATAAAGGAGATAGAATTGATCATTGTAAAGATATAATAAAAAATAAAGAACAAATAATTTTTAATATTTTTTCAGTTGTTTATGATAAAAAAAATACTTATGATAATTATTTTATGTCTACTTCTTCTTATTTTAATATTATTATATTATTAAAAGAACATTTATTAAATTATTTTCTTTTAATTAACTTTCTTTATGGTTTAGGGAATAAAAATAGAGAAATTGCTTTTAATATATTTTTACATATGATATGTAAATTTGAAAAATATTTTGACTTAATTATTCAAGATTTACCTATTTATATAAAAAATGAAAAACAAAATGATATATTTAATACTAATATAAAAATAGTATTATCACTTCTAAAAATATTTGCTTTATTTTTTAATTTCTCTATTAAATTTAATAGAATTTCAGCTCAAAGGAAATTTTTAGTTAAATATTTGAAAGTAATTGATTTAATTTTTATAATCATGAAAAATTCAAAAACAATATATATAAGAGATAATTTATTATTAAATTTTGCATATTTTAATATTAATAAATATAATCCTTTAAATAGTAGTATTGTATGTTTAGAAAGTATAATTTGTCCTTTTAGTAATTTTTATGAACCATTTAATGAATATAAATATAATTTTAAACTTGAATTAATATCATTATATAATTTATCTTTGGTTTTATATGTTAATGGAGATAATCAAAAAGCTATAACTTTATTAAATGAAGGTGAATATATATTAGATTTTAGAAAAGATGAAATTGAAGATGAAGAATGTGAAGTAATTTTAGATGATTTTAAAGATTTTTATTATCATTTAATGAAAAAATTTTGTATTTTGGAAACTGAAATATTAATTGATTCTGAAAAATATGAATTTGCTTATAAAAAAGTAATTGAAGCTTTAAAATATTTAAAATTTGGATTTAATAGAAAAAAATTAGTAATATTTAATAAAAAAAATAATTATTTGATTGGAAAAAGTTTTAATGATAATGAATTAAAAGAAAAAAAATTCATTTGTTTTTTCTTTGATATAATTATAAGAAAAATTAAAACAATGAAAAATTTCCAAAAATTTGATATTAATGAATTAAAAACTTGTTTTAAAGAACTATATAATAGTAGTATAACTTTTAATGAAGAAATTGAAGATATAAATAATGTATATGAAAATAACTTTAGAAATTTTATTCAAAGTGAAAAAAAACATTTATTTGATTTTGGTATGAAAAAGAAAAATGAAAAATTTCCTTCATTTAGTTTGAATTTAGATTATGTATATAATACTTTAGATAATTCATATAATAATTTTCAAAGTTTAAGGCAAAGTAAAAAGATTCAAAATGAAAATAATATTAATGAAGAAGTTAAATATTTTTCTCCAAATAAGACAAAAAATATTGAAGTAATTGATTCAAATGAAATTAATAAGTTTTTTATTTTTATATGCCAATTAAATAATTTTCAAATTCAAATTTTAAATAAAACTCAACCAAAAATATCTAATAAAAATTTAATTAATTCACTTCCTATTTATTTTTCAAATCAATTTTTAGATACATTAAGTTTTGAACAAAGATTATTATTTTATGGAATAAAATCATTAACACTTTTAAGATATATTGTTCTTAATCAACCTGAAAAGGAAATTAATGTATTTAATTTAAATTATAGTTTAATTAAATTAAAAGAAAGAACTTTAATTTCTAATAATTCTTCTTTTGATTCTTCTATAGATAATTCATATATTAAAAATAATAATAAAGAATTTCAAATATTTTTTAAAAAGATTTTACATTATGATGAAGAATTTGCAAAAGAAAATTACAAAGAATTTAACAAAATATATAATTCTTTAAATAAAAAAGAAATTAAAGAAATTGTAGATAATCCTTCTATTATTTATGATGTGATTAAAAATCATATTAAAACTAATAAAAAGAAAGTAAATAATTCAGTTAATCAAATGAAAAATAATTTCTATAATTTCAATGAAGATACTATAAATATTTTAGAAGAAAAAAGAAATGATCAAACTATTATATATGATAATTAAATTAATTATATAAATAATAATAATTTATTTTATTTTATTTTAAATTATTTAAATATAAAAATAAAATAAGAATAATATGAGTTTAAATCAAAACGAAAATAATGAAAATAATTTAGAACAAGAAGAAGAAGAAAATGATTCACAAAGTTCTTTATTAATATTTAATATTGATGTAGGAAATGGAAAAGAAGAAGAATTAAAAATATATTCTCTTGATAATCCTGAAAAAGATATTTATGATTTTTGTTCGTTATATAAAATATATTTTGAAACAAAGCAAATTATAACTAATCAAATAAATGAATTTATAAAAAATAAACAAAATGAAAATAATACTTCAAATACCAATATAAAAAATGATGATATGGAAAAAAATATTAATTCAGATAGTTTAGATAAAAATAAAACAAAAATAGGAATGAGAAATAATAATTCAAGTAGGAAATTAAATAATAATTCTAATACTAAAGAATCAAAACATAATAATTTAGGTTTATTTCAATATGAAATTAAAGATGAGAAAAAATCAAGAAGAAATAATGATAATAATTATATTAAAACATCTCTTTCTTCAAATAATATGAAAAAGAAGAATATTAGTAAAAATAAAAATAGAAATCAAAATATAAAACCTCTAACTGGAAATATTTATTTAGAAAATTTAATGAAAAATCAAGAATCAGAAAAAGTAAAAACAACAAATAATTTTGATATAAATAAATTTATTGAAAATGAAATTTTAAAAAATTCAGAAAATAATAAATTAAATAGTATTACAAATAATAATGAAGATTTAAATATAATTCATAAAAATAAAGATTTAAAAAATAAAAATGTAAACACAGAAAGATTTATAAATAGAGGTTTTTATGATAAAAATTTTAAATATAATGATATAAAAGAAAAAAAATTAGAATCTTTAAGAAATAATATTCAAGATGATGAAAAAGATATTTATACATTTCATCCAGCAATAAATAAAATAAGTGAAAAATTTAATAAAATAAGAAAAGAAAAAGGAAATGAATTTAATAATCCAAATATAATTAATAATTATAAACAATATCAAGAAAAAAAAATTGAAGATTGTAAAAATAAACAAATTAGGAATAAATTAATGGAAAATTATTCATTTATTCCTTCTATTAATGAAATAGATAACAATATTTATAATAAAAGAAAAAAAAATAAAATTGAATATGATAATCCAGAAAAAATAATCAATTTTAATCAATATCATGAAGAATTAATTAAAAAGTGTAAAGAAAAGCATATGAAATATAATATAATGCAAGAATTTTCATTTCAACCTAAAATAAATCATAATAACATAAGAGAAAGTTTTAATAATAGACTTAAATTTTATGAAAATCAATCTAAAGAAAAACTGAATAAAATAAAAGAACAAGTTGAAGAATTAAATATGAATTTAAAAAAACCTGTTTTATATAAAAATAAGAAATATATTAAAAAAAAAGAAAAAGAAAAAGATAACAAAAATGTGAATACAGATATTAATAATAATCAAACTAATAATATAAATACAACTGATAATAATATTCAAAAAAATAAAAATACAAATAAAAATAACCAAACAAGTAATATAAATAAAACTAATAATAATCTTCAAAAAAATAAAAATACTAATAATAATAGTCTTAAAAAAAATAATAAAAATAAAATTAGTAAAAATAATAGTAAAATTAATATCATTGATAATAGTAGTGAAAATTCAAATAAGAAAAATAATATATATAAAAATGAGTCTATATATAATAAAATAAAAGAAGAAAGAATGAAGAATAAAGAATTAGAAAGAAAATTAAATGAATATTATAAAAATGAAAATAAAATAAATAAATCTTCAAATAATTTATTAATGAATAAAAAAGGAAAATCTTTTAAAAAACTTTTTATATTATTAGATGGTGATGAAGATGGAATTATATCAAGTTCTGCAATTAATATTGAAAAAATTCCTAAAGGTGTTCAAGAAATATTAAAAAATCTTTTTAGACAAATAAAAGAAGAAAATGAAAGTTTAGATGAAAGTGAATTTCTTTATATTTGTGAAGAATATTTTAAAATGCTTCCATATGAAAAACAAAATATTTTTGTCAATTTTGAAAATGAAAATAATTCAAATTATAATGAAAATTATACTTTTATGCCTCAAATCAATGAAAAGTCAAGAAAAATAGATAAAAAAATAGAATAATAATCTTAAATATATTATTAAATAATAATCTTATTTTCATTATAAAAAAAAGAATGATTTAATAATTAATATATTGAATAATTTAAAGAAAAAAATTTTTTTAAAACAAAATATTTATTACAATGAGTTAAAATAATATAAATTTATTAAATTAAAAAATAATTCATAATTTAAAATACTAAATTAATTAACTTTACAATATATTAAACTAAAAAATAATAAAAAATAATAAAAAAAAATTAAAATAAAATAATTAAAATAATAAAAAAAAAAAATAATTAATATCCCAAAAATCCCAAAAAAAAATCTAAAAAATAATAAAATATACCCCTTGCTTCAATAGAAAATCCCCTATAAAAAACTAAAAAAACCAAAAATAATTCCAAAAAAACTATAAAACTCAAAAAAAAAAAAAATAAAAACATACAAAAAAAAAAAAAAAAAAATGACTGATCAACTTCAAGAAGAAAAAGTAACAGAATGTAAAGAAGTCTTCGACTTATTCGACAAAGACAAAGATGGTTCAATAACAACAAAAGAATTAGGAGATGTAATGCGTGCATTAGGAGCAAATCCAACTCAAGCAGAATTACAAGAAATGATTAATGAAGTAGATCAAGATGGTTCAGGAAAAATTGAATTTAAAGAATTTTTAGATTTATTTGCTAAAAAAATGAAAGATCCAGATACTGAAGAAGATTTAATTGAAGCTTTTAAAATTTTCGATAAAGATGGTAATGGTGTTATCTCAGCTAATGAATTAAGACATGTTATGACTACTTTAGGAGAAAGATTAACTGAAGAAGAAGCTGATGAAATGATTAGAGAAGCTGATATTGATGGTGATGGATTTATTAATTATCATGAATTCGTTAAAATTATGATGAGCAAATAAATAAGATATTTTTTCTTCTTTGATTATTATATATTTTAATTTAAATTTTAATGAATTTATTTTTGATTTCTTTTTGTTTTTTTTGAGTTTTTTTTTTTATTTTTTGATTTTATTATTTTCTTAAAAAATATATTTTAATCATAATTTTATTTTTAATATAAAATAATAACCCAAAATAAAATTAAAAATATAACAAAAAATAGAATAAATTAAAAAAAAAAACAAAATAATATTAAATAAAAAGAAAAAAAAATGGGTTGTGATGAAAGTAGAACAATAGAAGATGTAAAACAATCAATGAGTTCTTCAGTAGGAAATCAAAAAGAACCAAATATAGCAGAAAAAATATTAACAGGTAGACTTCAACCATATGGAGATAGAACATTTACAGATTGTATAATAACAAATCAAACTGAATTAGAAGATAATATTATAGAATTTATTCCAACAAAAATTCCTAATTCAAATGGAGATGAAGTTCCAAATATTCATGATGATTTAGTTACAAGTACTCTTCAAATTGATTTTGGTATTCATTCACTTATTGCACTTACTGGAATTAATAAAGTTTTAAAAGTTGAAAATCATAATGATAATTATTTAGTTTATCATGATGGAATTAAGGGTAAGAAAAATACTTATATTGCTATTCTTGTTCAAAAAATTATTGGAGGCTTTCCAGCTCTTGAATTTAATCCTCCTAAATTATAAAATATAAAAGAATTTTATTCAATTTTTTTTTGTTTTTTTGTTTTTTTTTTTTGGATTTTTTGATTGTTTTTTTTAATTTATAGAAATTTAAATTTTTTATTTTTTTATCGTTTTTTTTTTTAATTTTTACTTTTTACTTTTATTATTTTTTTTTATTTTAATTATTTAATTTATATTTTTTTATTATTATTAAGAAGTTGATGTAAATTAATAAAAAAAATAATAATGATTGATTCGAAAATTGTAAAAGAAAATAATAATGAAAAAGAAAAAGAAAAAGAAAATTTAAATGATAATAGTCTCGAAATTTCTAAAAGTTCTACATTTGATGGAGATGATATTCAAATAATAAATGAAGATAAAGAAAAAGATAAAAATTTTACTCCATTCGAAGAATCATTTCAAAAATATTATGTTGATTCATCTCAAAATTCAAATGGAAATTTTGATAATTATCTTAAATCAGGATTAAAATTAATATCTCTTTTTCCAAATGTACATTATGAAAAAGAAATTGAAAATATTTCTAATTCATTTAATTTATTAGAAAATAAATCAAATAAAAAAACTTTAATATTAGATTTAGATGAAACTTTAATTCATTCTGATTTAGATTTAATTTATAAAAATCATATTATTACTTTATATTTTGATTCTGAAGAAGAAGATGAAAAAAATATTCCAATTCCTTTAATTTTAAGACCAGGACTTTTTGATTTTTTAAATTATGCAAAAGAAAAATTTGAATTAATTATTTTTACTGCTAGTCAGAAAAATTATGCTGATACAATTATTGATTATATTGAAAAAGAACAAAAATATTTTTCTTTAAGATTATATAGAGAACATTGTATTTTTATAAAACCTGGATTATATATTAAAGATTTAAGAATATTTAAAAATAGAGATTTGAAAAATATTGTTTTAATTGATAATTCTATTTTTTCTTTTGCACATCAATTAAATAATGGAATTTTGGTTACTAGTTTTTATAATGATGAAAATGATTATTTTTTATATAATTTAAAAGAATATTTGTCATATTGTATTGAAGATTGTAATGATGTTAGAATAATAAATAAAGAACAATTTAAATTTGAAGAATATAAAAATGATTTAATAAATCTAGTTTAATGAAAATATATTAATTCATATTTATAAATGTGTTTTTTGATTGTTTATATATTTCAAAGATTTTTTGATTGAGTTTTAAATATATATTGGTTAATTCTTTTTATATATAAAGATTAATATTTTATTTAGTTGGTTAAAAATATAAAATATTGTGTATAACAACTTATATTTTAATATCAATATTAATTTTTATATTTTTAGTAAAAAACACAGTATTGAATTATAAAATTTTTTAAAAATAAGGTTTTTAATAAATCCAAAACTAAATTATAATATTTATTTTTAAAATGTTTTTATAAATTCATAAATAAAAAATATTAGGAATTATAATAAATATATAAAATCAAAAATATTTCTTAAAATTTGGAAATCAATTTTGAAAAATTTATTTATTAATCCTATTAATTTATATTATTATATGTCTAACTTTATTAAAAATTCAAATTTTAATTGTTTAAAATTAAAAGAGATTAAAACAATAGATGAAAATACAAACATTATATTTTCAATTTCAATATTTCCATCAGGAAATATTGTTTCAGTTTCAAATAATAAATCAATAAAAATTTATGACATTAATTTCAATTCATTACAAGTAATTGAAAATGCCCATGATGATATAATATATTATGTATCTATTTATGACGAATTTAATTTTGTTACTTGTTCAAAAGATAAAAATATAAAAATTTGGAAAGGTCAAAAAGTTTTTAATGAATTAACATATTTTTTAAATGAATCAATACAAAATGCACATAATGATGAAATAAATAAAGTAATATATGATTCAAATAAAAAATTATATTCTTGCTCAGAAGATAAAACAATAAAAATTTGGGAATCATATAATAATAAATATCAATTAGTTATAACACTATCTCATTCAAATTCAATTAAATCATTATTATTATTAGAAGATAAAAATATTTTATTATCGTCTGGAATTGATGGAACAATATTTTGGAATATCAATAATTTTGAATATATAATTAATATAAAAGATGTAATGTGTTATAAAAATAATTCAATTGATCGAATTGATGATGATAGAATTATTATAGGAGGAATTAGACTTTTTATGAAAGTCATTTCAATTTCTAAAAAAAAAGTAATTAAAACATTCAAAAAAGAATTTTGGTGTTATGGAATTTATGTTATGGAAGATAAAAATATATTTTTAAGTACAGCTTATAATTATATTAATATTTATAGATCTGATAATTATCAATTAATACAAACAATTCAATTTGCACATAAAAGTTCAATTTTTGGTTTAATTGGTTTAAAAGATTGTTTAATTTTGTCTTATGGTATCGGTGAAATTAAAATTTGGTCTTTTTAAAATTAAATATTATATTATTAATTGAAAATAAATTATTTTCAAATATTATTAAAAAAATTTCAAAATATTTTATAAGATAATTAACAAAAAACTTTGTCAAAAATGGAAAAAAATATATTTCAATTAAAATAATTAAAAAAAGCTTAAAATAAAACAAAATTTGATAAAATTTAGAGTTTTAAAAAATATTTGTGAAAAATATTTAAATAAAAGTTAAAAAAATTTTAACAAAAAAAAAGCTAAAAGTATTAATAAAAATGAAAACAAAATATTTTTTAAAACAATTAACAGAAAACATTGTAAAAAATGGAAAAAAAATTTCAATTAAAATATTTCAAAATAGTTTAACATAAATCAATATTTTATTATACATTTTTAATTGTTTAATTGATTAATCTAAATTATTACTTATATTCCATAAAATAACTTTTATTTTTTCTTTATTTATATTTATTTTTTTATTTATTTATCTATTCCTATTGTTTATATTGATGTATTTTTAATGAGTTATTTTTTATTCTATTCATAATACTTTAATCCCTATAAAACAATTACTTTTAAATAACATTTCTCAAATCTTTATTTTATTCTGTTTATTCATTATTATTTTATAAATTTTTTTTTGATTTCATTTAGTTTTATAATTGATTGAATATTATTAAAAATTTATATTTTTATATAACATTATTTAAATGTCTTCTTATTATTTCTTCATTATACATTATGTAAAATATGTTAATTAAATATATAAATTTATATAACTTTTTTTACAATATTTACATAATAATTTACTTTTCTTTCATATAAAATTAAAAACAATAAATTTATTTCCAATTAAATTTATTATTTAATTAAAAAAGATATATTAATATTTAAATTACAAAAAATATAAAAAAATGGGTTGTTCTTCTTCAAACATTGTAACAAAATCAAACGATAATATTGATGAACAGAATCAAAAAGAAGAAAATGCCTCTCAAGGAAAAAATCAATCTCAAATATCAAAAAAAGATTTAAAATTATCATCCTTATATAAATCATTTGGTTTTACTTATCAATTACTTCAAAATTCAAATTTACTATTATACACAAATTACTTAAACACAAATTGTGAATTTACATCAATAGTAGAAAATCAAAAAGAAAAAAATGAAAAATTATCATTTAAATCAAGTAATCACTCAAT
>JAEEGL013442630.1_pt1 | contig 11778 bp, 11 predicted proteins | sample 9134231 | NCBI WGS metagenome assembly JAEEGL01 (sample SAMN16246548, study PRJNA631951) | gut metagenome | biome: gut microbiome; feature: rumen; material: fiber-attached | host: Bos | place: Iran: Karaj | collected 2018-10
CTGGATGATCTGACAGAGACGGATCTTAAGGAGATGCTCTCACAGGCGAATGCGGCGGCATCACTCGTCACACAGAAAAAAGGCGCGATCAGATCTATGCCGGATATCGAAGATATCAGGAAACTCCGCACCTCATAACCCCAAAGACCACGGGGACGGACCTCGTGGTTTTTTTGATTCACAGTTTCATGTAAAGCAAAAAGCGCGGAGCCGCGAAAAAGGAGCTTGACAATAAGTTTCTTTTTTTTGCATAACACTGTTAGCTAATTCTGTTAGCATATGGTGGTAGCGAACATCTTTAAAAGGAGGAGCAGGAAAAGTGCCAAGAGATAAAACTGTCAGTCATATAAAGATAATGGCGGTATCCGGGATGACGAATATATTAAGGAGGCTCACGGACGACGCACCATCAAAGAAAACAGGTTGAAAAAAGGAAGCTCTGGTGATAAAATAGGTCAGTTGCATTGGGGCTCTTTATGAAAGGAGGCCCAGGCATTGGAAAGGACCGTAAAGGGAAAGAACTGGGACAGGGATTGTCTCAACGGAAAGATGGGTTATACACCGATCGATTCGTAACTAAAACAGGTTATCGAAGGCATATATCGATGCATAGTCTCAGGCATTCTTTTGCGACTAGGGCTATCGAACGGGGGGTAAACCCTAAAGCACTCCAGACTCTGCTCGGTCATGCGTCGGTTCAGGTTACAATGGGAATCTATGTTCACATTACGGATGACAGCAAGTGGCTGGCGATAGCACAGTTCGAAGGCAAGTCCTCTGTAGTGACGGAATCAACTTCAAATGGTGTAGAACCCGAAAACAAAATGGTGTAAAAGCCAACTTAAGAATATGGAAGACCCTTAAAATAAGGAGGATGGAGGAAGTTATGAAACTAGGAATCGTGGGACTTCCCAATGTCGGGAAGTCCACTTTATTTAACTCTCTTACGAAGGCAGGAGCGGAGTCGGCAAACTATCCCTTCTGTACTATAGATCCCAATGTGGGTGTGGTAGCGGTGCCGGATGAGAGGATAGTGAAACTTGGCGAACTTTATCATACCAAGAAAGTGACCCCGGCGGTCATAGAGTTTGTAGACATAGCAGGACTTGTAAAGGGCGCTTCCAAGGGTGAAGGCCTCGGAAACCAGTTTCTTGCGAACATACGTGAAGTAGATGCTATCGTTCATGTGGTACGTTGCTTTGAGGACAGCAATATAGTCCATGTGGACGGTTCCATCGATCCCCTCAGAGATATAGAAACTATCAATATGGAGCTGCTTTTCTCTGATATAGAGATAATAGAGCGCCGTATCGCCAAGACCGCAAAGAGTGCAAAGAATGATAAGGCAGCAGCCAAGGAGCTGGTGCTGCTTGAAGCGCTGAAAGCGCATATGGATGAGATGAAGCTTGCCAAGACCTTTAATGCTGAAGGTGAGGAAGAGGAAGCCTGGTTTAAGGAGTACAATCTGCTGACCGCAAAGCCTGTGATCTATGCGGCAAACGTAGCCGACAGTGATCTGGCGGATGACGGCGCTTCAAATGCTCAGGTTGCAAAAGTGCGTGAATATGCGAAGACCGAGGGCAGTGAAGTATTTGTGATCTGCGCCCAGATTGAAGAAGAAATAGCTGAGCTGGATGATGATGAGAAGGCTGAATTCCTTGAAGGGCTGGGACTTTCCGAATCAGGTCTTGATAAGCTGATAAAGGCAAGCTATTCACTGCTCGGACTTATCAGCTTCCTTACCGCAGGTGAGGATGAGTGCCGTGCATGGACCATAAAGAAGGGGACCAAGGCACCTCAGGCGGCAGGCAAGATTCATACCGATTTTGAGAGAGGTTTCATCCGGGCTGAAGTTGTTGCTTATGATGACCTTATCAGCTTAGGTTCCATAGCGGCTGCAAAGGAAAAGGGTGTAGCGGGCCTTGAAGGCAAGGATTATGTCGTAAAAGACGGAGACGTGATACTCTTCAGATTCAACGTGTAAGCGGGAGGGCTTTATGCCGGATTGGATGGAAGATACCTCGGTAGCTTTTCCGAACCTGGGTATATATATCAAAAACCTGCCCGACGGCTTTGAGATATTCGGGATAACCATAAAGCTCTATGGCATCTTTATCGCCATAGGTGTGGTGATCGCATTGACCCTGATCAGTTATCTTGCCGATAACAGCGGCCAGGACGGGGACAGCTATTATGATATGGCGGTAGTCACGCTGATCTGCGGCATCATCGGCGCCAGGCTCTATTATGTGATATTCGAGTGGGATATGTACAAGGACAATATCGTCTCGGTGCTGAATATACGCCAAGGCGGCCTTGCGATATACGGCGGAATCATAGGCGGTGTGATCGCCATAGTATTGTACTGCAGGAAGAAAAAGTATAATATACCGCAGCGGCTTGATACGGTTTTTCCCGGAGTACTGGTGGGACAGATACTGGGGCGATTCGGAAACTTTACCAACAGGGAAGTCTTCGGCGGATACAGCGACGGACTCTTTGCCATGAGACTGCCGGTGAATGCGGTAAGGGCAAGGGATATAAGCGATGAGCTTGCAGCACATATCGCTGACGGGACCAATTATATACAGGTACATCCCACCTTTCTTTATGAGAGCTTCTGCAATCTGGTACTGCTCACGCTGATACTGGTCTTCATGAAAAAGAAAGCTTTTGAGGGAGAGGTACTGGCCTGGTATATGGCAGGTTACGGGCTGATACGTTTTATCATTGAAGGCATAAGGACCGACAGGCTCCTGATCCCCGGGACGGGCATTGCGGTTTCCCAGGCTCTCAGCCTGACACTGATCATAGCAGCGCTTGTTATGGAAGCGGTTTTCAGAAGCAGGCTTAAGAATTCATCAAAACAGCAGATTGAAGAGTAAGCGGAGTATCTGCTGTTATTTACAGAAGATATAAAAAAATAGACAGCAGAGGCGGAAAAAATAATAAATTTGCTGTTATAGGGGGAGAATGCAGGAAAAAAATCAGGGAGGTATATGAGCATATCTTGTGGCATCACAAGAGTATTGCGCAAGATATTGTAAAAGTGCTGTAAAATAAGGCTTTGCGGCCTTATTTTTTTGTGCAAATATGTAAAAATGGCTTGATTTTTGGGGAAAGAGGGTTTAAAATGGCAAATGTAGGTGAGAAGTGGCAAATTGTGGTGAAATAGAAATGTACAAAGGCGAATACAGCCATTCAATTGATGCCAAAGGGCGTATAACGGTACCGGTAAAGCTCAGGGACGAACTGGGTGAGGGTTTTGTTATTACCAAAGGGCTTGACGGATGTCTGTGGATGCTGGACAAGGAGCAGTGGGACAAAGTGGAAGAAATGCTTCTTACAATGCCGCAGCTCACATCAAAAGAAGCCAGAGCATTCTCACGTTTCATGATAGCAGGGGCCTGCGACGGTGAAGTGGACAAGCAGGGGCGACTGCTGATCCCGGCCAATTTAAGAGAACATGCGGGACTTACGAAAGATGTGGTTTTCTCCGGAGTCGGAAGCCGTGTGGAGATCTGGGATAAGAACAGATATGACGAGATAAACGAAGACGTGGATATAGATGCAATAACCGCTAAACTTGTGGAACAGGGATTGAGGATATAAAGAATGGAGTTTTCACATATTCCGGTTCTGTATAAAGAGGTGATCGAGGGGCTGGAAATAAAACCCGAAGGAGTATATCTGGACGGTACGGTCGGAGGAGGAGGTCATTCCTCACTGATAGCCGAAAGGCTGACGACGGGAAAGCTTTACTGTACGGATCGTGATGAAGAAGCGCTTAAGGCTGCGGGAGAGAAGCTTAAGGAATACAAAGATAAGGTGACGCTCCTGCACAGCAATTACCTGGATGCAGTTAAACTCCTTAAGGATATGGGAGAAAAAGGAACAGACGGAATACTGCTGGATCTGGGAGTAAGTTCCTACCAACTGGATAATCCGGAGAGGGGCTTCAGTTACAGGGAAGATGCTCCGCTGGATATGAGGATGGACAGGAGTGAAGGGACAAGCGCCGCAGACATAGTAAATGAGTGGAGCGAAGAGGAGTTACGCAGGATCATAAAAGAATACGGCGAAGAGAAATGCGCAGGAAGGATAGCCTCGGCCATAGTAAAAAAGCGGGCTGAGAAAAAGATAGAAAGCACCTTTGAACTGAATAAGATAATCGCGGATGCGATGCCGGCAAAGATGAAAGCCGATACCCATCCGTCAAAGAGAACATACCAGGCGCTCAGGATAGCCTGCAACGGAGAACTGGATGCGCTGGAGGGGGCACTGGATGAGATGCTCGATTATCTGAATCCGGGAGGGCGGATAGCGATCATCACCTTCCACTCACTGGAAGACAGGATAGTAAAGAAAAAGTTTATGGAAGCCGAAAAGCCCTGCATCTGTCCGCCGAACTTTCCGCAGTGTGTATGCGGCAGGGTATCAAAGGGGCACAGGGTCAATCACAAAGCGATAACGGCGACGGAGGAAGAACTGGAAAACAACAGAAGATCCAAGCCGGCTAAGCTGAGGATATTTGAGAAACAATAAACAGGGGGAGAAATAAATGGCAAGAGAATATGTATACGGAAATACAGCAAGGAAGATCAGGGGGACGGAACCCGAAATACATCCCATAAGGGAAGAGAGAAGAAGAAACAGCAGAAGAGTACGCTTGCATCTCTACAATATTTTGACTATAATTGCATCCGTTGCAGTAGTGATCCTGGTAGTATTCGGTTATATCAGACTGCAGACGGAAGTGACAAAGGACAGAGTGACGCTTTCGAAGCTCAGAGCTGAATACGAGGAACTGAAGAGATCCAATGATCTGTATAAGGACAGGATAGATTCCAACATTGATCTCGGAGAAGTGGCAAGGATAGCCAGGGAAGATCTGGGAATGAAGATCGCGGGAGAAGGACAGATAATCCTTTACTCAGGCTGTATAGACGATTACGTTAAGCAATACAGTGATATAAGGTAGTGAAAAGTGGCTGAGAACGGTTCAAATAAACAAACAAGAGCAAAGAAAAAAAGAAAACGGCCGGACGCGCAGGCTGTGCTGAATCTGAACATTGCCGGAAAGATAGTTGTGGTGAGTGCCATCATCCTGCTGCTTTTCGGCTTTTTAGTGGTCCGTATAGCAAGGATAATGAAGGATAACGGCGAACAGTACAAGAAGCAGGTCTTGAGTCAGCAGGAGTATGATTCTGTGACCATACCCTTCAGGCGCGGTTCCATAACGGACAGAAACGGCGTGATACTCGCTCATTCCGAAAGAGTATATAATCTGATCGTGGATTCTTATGTGCTGTCGGATGATGAAGACAGCATAGAGCCTACGGTGCAGGCCCTCAGTCAGTGTTTTGGCCTTCCTGCAGCAGATATAAGAGGATACATTGCGGATAATGCATCCTCCAGATATCATATTTTCAAAAAAGAGATCACATATGATGAGAGGACCGCGTACGAGGAGTATGTGGAAAACTACAATAACGAGGTTGCGGAATACAATAAGGGCAGCGAGATAAAGAGACCGAAGATAAATAAAAACGGTATCTGGTTTGAAGACCAGTTTAAGCGTTCCTATCCTAACGGTACGCTTGCCTGCGATGTGATAGGTTTTACTACCAAGGACGGAAGAGGGCAGTATGGTCTTGAGGAATATTATGACAGCACGCTGAACGGATCAAACGGCAGGGAATACGGATATCTGCTTGATGAAAATGCGCTTGAGAGAACCGTGGTCCCGGCTGTGAACGGATATACCCTGGTTTCAACCGTGGATTCCTATATACAGAGAGTCTGCGAGGAAAAGATAAAAGAGTATAACGAAGAACATGCGGATGAATACCGTCAGGGCGAGATGGGATCCGACAATACCGGCGTTATCGTGATGGACGTGCACAGCGGTGAAGTACTGGCGATGGCCAGCTATCCCTATTTTGATCTGAACGATCCTTCTAATCTGGATATACTTCCGGAAGAACTGAAGGATTATCTGATGAGCAAGGAAGGCTATAAAGAAGAGAAGGACGATAAGGAGGATACTGACGGAGACTCTGAGGAAGAGGACGAAGATGAGGATAAAGATAAGGAAGAGGACCGTAAGGAAAAAGAAGAGGCTATAAAGCAGAAGGTCTCGCAGAATATCTGGAAGAATTTCTGCATCTCCCAGTCTTATGAGCCGGGATCGGTAGGCAAGACTTTCACTGTTGCCATGGGACTTGATTCCGGAACTGTACATGACAATGACGTGTACAATTGTGGCGGCTATCTGACCTTCGGTGAAGGAGATAATGCGACTACGATACGCTGCCATAACAGATACGGTGACGGACCGCTGACAACAAAAGAAGCGGTGGAGAAATCCTGTAACGTAGCGCTGATGCTGATGGGACAGAAGATAGGCAAGGAACGTTTTCTGGAATACCAGAAGAATTTTAATTTTGGCTTAAGGACCAATATAGACCTTGCGGGCGAGATGCGTACTTCATCTCTTGTGTTCAACAAAGATACCATGGGGATCACGGAGCTTATGACTTCGACTTTCGGTCAGGGCTTTAACGTGACAATGATACAGGCGGCAGCTGCATACTGCTCGCTGGTAAACGGCGGATATTACTACAAGCCGCATATGGTAAAACAGATACTTGATGATGACGGCGCGGTGGTGAAAAATATCGAGCCCGAACTGTTAAGACAGGTAGTATCGGAAAAGGTTTCCGACCAGATGATAGATTACGGTATCGGCGTTGTTGAGGAAGGTACCGGTAAAAAGGCAAGACCCGCAGGCTATAAGATAGGCGGTAAGACCGGTACCGCAGAACGTTCGGGCCAGGGCAAGCGAGACTATACCGTATCATTTATGGGCTTCGCTCCCGCAGATGATCCTCAGATAGTAGTATATGTTGTAATAGACAGGCCTAATACCGCATCTCAGGGCGAGAACGCCACAAGGTATGCCTGTGTGCTCTGCAGGGAGATAATGACGGAAGTGCTGCCTTATATGCACATCTTCATGACAGAGGAATTAAGCGAAGAAGAAAAAGCTGAGCTGGAAGAAAGAGGACAGCTGCAGCAGATACCCGAGGCAGAAGAGGGAGAAGAGACTGAAAACTCCGGAGAAAAAGAGGACGGCGAAGAAGCGGAAGAAGAAAAGGAAAAAGAAGTTATTAATCTGAACATCGATCCGGACAGCGGATATGTGATAGACCCGTTCAACGGAGAATATCTGGATCCGAAGACAGGAGAACCCATCGATTCGGATTCGGGTATATTCCAGAATGCAGACGGTGACAACATAGAGATAACCGTTCTGAAAGATGATGAAGCAGAAGGGAAAGAAGACTGATGTTAGCAAAATATGTTTGTGCAATGTGTGTGTCATTTGCGGTGGCTGCGGTCTCGGGACCTGTAGTGATACCGCTTCTCAGAAAGTTCAAGTTCGGACAGACCGTACGAAAAGAGGGACCGGAGACACACCTTAAAAAAAGCGGAACGCCTACCATGGGCGGAGTCATGTTCATACTGGGGATTCTGGCCGCATCAATACCTTTTGCAGCTAAATATACGGATGTGATACCCGTGCTGTTCCTGACTATAATGTTCGGGGCAATAGGCTTTGTGGATGATTTCATTAAAGTTAAAAAGAAAAGCTCTACCGGCCTGAGGGCCTGGCAGAAGTTTTCTCTGCAGATAGTTGTAACAGGTATATTTGCGTATTTTCTTACTCAGACCGAAGGCATAGATCTGTTGATGAAGATACCTTTCAGCGATAAGAGCCTTGATCCCGGAATACTCGGGATACCGTTGCTTTTCTTTGTGGTGCTGGGTACCGATACCGGTAGTAATTTTACCGATGGTCTGGACGGACTGGCTTCCAGCGTGACTGCCGTGATAGCGCTTTTCTTTGTGGCGGTTGCAGCGATCACCGGAGAGTGCAGCGGAGGCGCAATCGTAGCGGCGGCGGTTTTTGGAGGCCTGCTTGCATTCCTTTTGTTTAATGCATATCCGGCAAAGGTATTCATGGGAGATACGGGAGCCCTGGCACTTGGCGGTTTTGTTGCAGGTATGGCTTATATGACACATATGCCGCTTTACCTGCCTGTAATCGCGATAATATATGTGATAGAAGTACTGTCGGTCATGATGCAGGTTTCATACTTTAAACTGACCCACGGTAAAAGGATATTTAAGATGGCTCCGATCCATCATCATTTTGAAAAATGCGGATGGAGTGAGACCAGGATCGTAACGGTGTTCACCGTGATAACTATACTTATGTGCATGATTTCAATCATGGGGACGGTTCTCTGATTGACAAGGAAAATCAAGGGATTGCGAGCATGATTGAGTGAAAAAAGGGGCGAAATCAACCGGAGAACCGTCCCCGTGATCGAGGTGGAAAGATGGATGTAAAAGGAAAGAAAATAGTGATAATAGGAGCGGGAAAGAGCGGGGTATCCGCGGCTGTACTGCTAAGAAAAGAGGGGGCGGAGCCTGTAATATATGATGGCAGCGAGAAACTTGACATTTCGGCCGTTAAAGCGAAGATCGATGAGAGACTTGACGAAGCTTTGAAAGGAAGCGTTTCCGTGATCATCGGAGAGCCGGGTGATGAAGAAAGAAAGCAGGCATATGCGCTGGTATTAAGTCCCGGTGTGCCTGTGGACACTCCCCTGGTGGAGAGCTTCAAAGCAGAAGGAATACCCGTATGGGGAGAGGTGGAACTGGGCTATCTGTTTTCGAAAGGCCGTATCATCGCCATCACGGGTACAAACGGAAAGACTACGACCACCTCACTGGTAGGACATATAGTAAAGGAATGGTATAAAAAAGAAAACAAAAAAGGCGATGTATTTGTGGCGGGAAACATAGGCGATCCTTATACGGATATTGCTCTTGATACGAAGGAAGAAGATACGATAGTCCTGGAGATCTCCAGCTTCCAGCTGGAGACTACGGATGCTTTTCATCCCGAGGTAAGTGCGATACTTAATATCACTCCCGATCATCTGAACAGACATCATACTATGGAGAATTATGCGGCGTGCAAAGGACGCATAGCCTTAAGGCAGAACGCAGATGAATGGTGTGTGCTGAATGCAGAGGACGAATATCTTCCTGCAATGGCAGAAAAGCTTGGATGCAAAACAGCATTCTTTTCATACACTAAAGAACAGGAGAACGGTGTATATCATAAGGACGGGGATATCATTGCAAACTTTGACGGTGTGAAAACAAAGATTCTGGCCGTAAATGAAATGAAGCTTCTCGGCGCGCATAACGTGGAGAACGTGATGGCAGCCGCTGCGCTTACATTAAAGTTCGGAGTTCCCGCAGAGACCATTGCCGAAGCGGTAAAAACTTTTGAGAGCGTGGAGCACAGGATAGAGTACACGGCAACGGTTAAAGGCGTAGATTATTACAATGATTCCAAGGGGACCAATCCCGATGCGGCGATAAAGGCTGTGCAGGCTATGGTAAAACCTACTGTCCTCATAGGCGGCGGTTATGATAAGCAGAATGAGTATGACGAGTGGATAGAGTGCTTCGGTGATAAAGTAAAGGCGCTGATACTGCTCGGTCAGACTGCGGATAAGATAGAAGCCTGCGCCAGAAAGCACGGTTTTAATAATATAATCCGCGCAGAAAGCATGGAAGATGCCGTAAATAAAGCATATGAAACGGCAGTCTCCGGAGATGCGGTGCTGCTTTCTCCGGCCTGTGCAAGCTGGGGAATGTTTAAGAATTTTGAGGAACGAGGCAGGATATTCAAGGAAGCGGTAAGGGGACTTAAGGGATGAGTAATGAGAAAAGGTCTAAAGGAGGCTTTGATTACCAGCTTTTCTTTGTGACCCTTCTTCTGATGATACTGGGAATAGTGATGATCTATTCTACCAGCACTTATCGTGCGGGTGAGGATCCTTATTCTTTCGTCAAAAGACAATTGCTGGCAGAAGGCCTGGGGCTGATCGCGCTTTTTGCGATATATCTGATACCTTATTCCTGGCTTAAGATAATGGGAAGGGCGCCGCTTCGTTATTTTGTCCTTGGCGGATCGCTGATACTGCTGATGCTTTTGCTGGTGCCTGCGCTTTCACATACCGCCTACGGTGCAACGAGATGGCTTAACCTGGGCTTCTTTAATCTGCAGCCTGCGGAAGTGGTGAAGATAGCGGTGATCTTCTTTGTGGCGGGCTATATCTCGGAGTACCCGGACAGGATAAACCATATTAAAGGTTACGCATTCTGCCTGGCTGTCGTGGTGGTCTGCGGAGGCATGGTATATGCGATCTCCACAAACTTATCCAGTGCGCTCATTATCATGGGAATAGGCGTGATCATGCTGTTTCTGTCATGTAATGACTGGAAGCTGCATCTGCTTGCGGCGGGAGCGGGAGCGGGGGTAGTATACCTGCTGATCAACTGGATACTTAACAGTTCCATGGATGTAAATAACGTGGATTACCACTTTAAAAGGATAATGGTATGGCATGATCCGTCGGCATATGTGCTGGATGGCGGATACCAGACACTGCAGGCTCTCTATGCCATAGGCTCGGGCGGTATAACCGGTAAAGGCATAGGCAAGAGCGTACAGAAATTAAGCGCGATCCCTGAAGTGCATAATGATATGATATTCTCCGTGGTCTGTGAGGAGCTGGGGCTGGTCGGCGCAGTGGTGGTTCTGCTCTTATTCGTCCTGCTGCTCGCAAGATGCATGATGATCACCCTGAAAGCCAGGGACAATTTCGGAAAGCTTCTGGTGGCAGGCGTGATGATGCATATAGCTATACAGGTGGTACTGAATATCGCAGTGGTGACGAATACCCTGCCCAATACCGGCGTGAGTCTGCCATTTATCAGCTACGGAGGTTCTTCGGCAACATTTTTGCTGGCAGAACTCGGACTGGTGATGAAGGTTGCAAAGGAATGACATATCGTGAAACGAAGAAAAAGATCATAGTGCTGGCAGTGCTGCTTTTTCTTTTTATTGCCCTGGCGGTATTCTGGAAGATCCTGGATGATTATGAGGTGCGAAAGGTGTATGTGGAAGGCAATACCCACTACACAGTCGACGAGATAAGCAGGATAGTGGAAAAGGGGTGGTTCGGAGACAATACGCTGATACTTTCGGCTAAGTACAGAAACAAGAGCATAACCGGTGTTCCCTTTGTGGAGACCATGGATGTCACGGTAGAAGATAAGAACACCATACGCATCCGCGTGTTTGAAAAGGCGCTGGCCGGATATGTTTCGTATCTTGACGGTTATATGTATTTTGACAGAGACGGGATAGTAGTGGAAAACTCAAGGGTGATAACCCGGGGCATACCCTTGGTCACCGGACTGGATTTTGACCACTTCGTTATGTATGAGCCGCTGCCGGTTAAAAATGAGACCGTGTTTAACGAGATCCTGGGTGTGACCCAGATGCTCGGTAAGTACAAGATACTGACGGACAGGATATACTTTGACAAGAATTATGAGATGACCCTGTATTTCGGAGATATTAGGGTTGAACTCGGAAACGGTGAGCTGATAGAGGAAAAGATACAGAGACTGAATGCGATACTTCCAGAGCTGGAAGGCCTGAGCGGAGTGCTGAGACTTGGTGCTTACCAGACGGGACAGGAAAGCATAACCTTTACCAAGGACAAAGAGGAGGAAATTGACCAACCGAGTCAAGAAGAATAAAAACCACAATATTTAGTGGTGCAAAAATATTGTAAAACTAAAAGAAATAATTTATGATTTAAAAAGTGTTGAAAAAAA
>JAEEGL013946848.1_pt1 | contig 11778 bp, 2 predicted proteins | sample 9134231 | NCBI WGS metagenome assembly JAEEGL01 (sample SAMN16246548, study PRJNA631951) | gut metagenome | biome: gut microbiome; feature: rumen; material: fiber-attached | host: Bos | place: Iran: Karaj | collected 2018-10
CCCGTTATATTCCGGAAGCAGAGATATATCCCTGAGCTGGTTCAGATCACTGAAGATACTCACCTTTGAAAACTTGGTCACCCCGGTCAGGAATACAAACTTAAGATAATGGTCATAGCTTTTCAGTGTACTGAAAAAACCTTTAAAAACGGTCTTATTATGCTCCAGCCTCTCCTCGTCCGACTCCAAAAGCGCTTTGTCGTATTCATCCACAAGAACTACAACGCCCTTTTCGCTCTCTTCATACGCTTTTTCAATAAGCTTTTGAAACCTGCCCGCAAGCGAACGGATACCTTTATCCACATGATATTGCTCTTCCCACTTTTCCAGATGTCCCTCCAGGACACTCTCGATCGCAGCTTCCCTTTTATACTCGTCTTTATTGAAATCAAAATAGAATACCGGGTATTTCTGCCAGGCATCCGGATCGTCACCTTCAAGTTCCGTTATCTTAAGTCCTGTAAACAACTCCTTCCTGCCCTCAAAATAGGCCCGGAGTGTCGATAAAAAGAGGCTCTTTCCGAAACGGCGGGGGCGGCTTAAGAAATATGGTTTTCCACTGTGTACCAGTCTGTATATGTATTCTGTTTTATCCACATAGACATAATCATCCTTTCGGAGATTTTCGAAATCCTGTATCCCGATCGGTAATTTCCTGCCGGTCAGCATCATCCTTACCTCCCGTCCATGCACTTTTTCACTTCACTTCTTCGCTTTGCAGCCCTTGTAATCCTTCAGGGAATCGAAGCGCCCTCATTATAACAAGAACAGGCGGTTTCCACAATCCGCCTGTTCTTCGCCAATGTGTCCTGCAATTCTACATACCATCGAGCAGGGGGGACCCCCCCACTCGACGACAGCTTACCTTTCCCTTATCGACAAAATGGAAACCCCCGTGGTCTTGGAATTCTTCGGCGCTTGTGATATGATTACAAGTTGAGTGTGATCCTGCTCCGTTCCGAATGTCCTTATGTATTGTATCAGGATCATGAGCAACAGAAAAGGATCATCACGCCAGCAAGTCAACCGACACGGAAACCGGCGCTGATAGTGAAGCCGGAGAAACACCCGGCAGAACGGAGGCTGAAACGGAAGGCGCGGCTGTCTGGGCAAACGCCGGTGCGCCGGAAAAGATCCGGCTCACGCTTCCCGAAGCCGGGGACGTTCCCTTTTCCGTAAGGTGCCTGATCATCCCCTTCAGGTAATCCATGTCGGCCTTTACGATGGCTTTGCTCTCGGCATTTCTGTGCTTCCGCTTAAGCTCCTCCAGCTCCTCCTCACTCATGTGGGGATCGATGACCTCCATGGTCTCCAGCATCTCCATGGCCTCTTCCAGTTCCTTCAGCTCATCCTCGCCGAACTCTGCTATCTCCTCATTCAGGGCGGCCAGCGCTTCCTCTGCCTCTTCCGTCCTGCTCTCTTCGAACTCTTCCTCCGCCTCCCTGATCATCTCCTCCCGCTCTTCCATGATCTCGTCTTCCTTCTCGGAGACCTTCTCTTCCTCCAGGGAAATAAGAGCGTCCTTTATACCGGAGACCGCTTCTTCCTGCCGGTCCGCCCGTTCATCCCGGCCGCGGGTGCGCTCTGCCAGCTCTTCAAGCTCAAGATGATGCTTCTTTTTTCTGGCAGCCATCTCCATTCTCTTTGCATGGGTCAGCGCCAGCTGAAGTTCTTCCGCGTCACCGTTACCCGCAGAGATCTTCCGCTTCATCTCTATCACCTTCCTCCTGGCGGACAGCACCGCCTGGGAAGCGCTGACGGAGGTCTTTGCTCTCTGTATCTTTGAGGCCACCTCCTTGTAATTGTAGTTCACGGGTTCTTTCAGGCTGTCTTCCCCGTCGTCGTCCGAAGATCGGGAGGTCATGAGGAAGCCGTTCTCATAATCCTCCGAAAACGCCGCATAGGGATTGGCCTTCTTTTGAGGTTCCTTCTTAAGACCCCGGAGCATATCCCGCATCTCCTTAGTCCTGACACTCCTTCCGGCAGTTTCCTCGTTTTCGCGTACGGATGATCCGAATCCGGAAGTGAGGCAGGAGCTCCCCGCATATACCTTCTGAGGGCGGCCGCCGGGATTTCCGGCCAGCCGCGTACGGGAGGAAATGTCTGAAACGCCGGAAAGAGGACTGCCCGGGCCTGAGCCCGGGGTCCCCCCGTAATATGCGTAAGACTGCGGGTACGCGTTTTGGATCCGGGGATACAAAACGGTGCTCATATCATCCCCTGAAATCTATACGGCTTCCTATCATGCGTTCGGCGTCGGTCTTCACCCGTGCCTCCGCCATATCGTAGGTGTACTTTGACACCCGGCTCATGAGATCGTCCAGGGAGTTTGAGCTGAGAGTGACATAGTCCTTGTCGTCGACGCCCTCGACGCCTTCTTCTGTTTCTGCCTCTGAAGAAGACTCCGTCCTCTTCTCTTTTACCTTTTCTATCCGCTCTTCCTGCTTTTGCTTTTCGGCCTTCTTCTTTTCCTTAGCCTTCAGTTCCCTCTTCTCGGCGGCTTTCTTTTCGATCCTGGCCTTCTGTTGATCCTGTGACTTCTCAAGCGTGGCGAAGAAGGACATGTTCCCGTCCTTGTCCACGTTGATCCCGAAGTTCTTCACTCCGGTGCCGGAGCTGGCGAAGCTGTTCTTCATATCGTTGAGCTTCGTCTGTGCCATGGTGATGATCCCTTCGTATTTTTTGCGGAAGGACTCATCATTTGCCATGCGCTCGAGCTTTTCCTCGTCTATGAGGACCACGGTCTTATTTGCATTGCCGTAGGCTGCGGAATTCGCCTTGACCTGAGCCATCTGATCCTTGCCCACCACTATGAAGTCCATGTTGTGGAATTTGGACTTAAGGCTGTTGTAGTAATCGCTCGCCTTGTCCGAGAGCTTCACGTCCCCTATGGTCATCCCGTACTCGGTCTTCCGGGGCACGAGAGAGCTTGCGGGGTCGATGGGACTCCACTTCTTCATTTCCACTTTTGCGGGATTGGCGTTCTGAACAGAGCGCCCTTCGCCGGTCTTTGCCGCTTTGGTCTCAGCGCCGGATCTTTCCGCCCGATCCGTGCCGGTCTTCCACGACTGACCGCTCTGCTGATAAGCAGAGATTCCTGATAAACCTGCCATCTTTCTACCTCCTTGTATTGTCACTGAAATCCTTTTCAACCGGGGAAGGGAAGGCTCCCCGACCCGACGACAACATATTTTGAGACACCTGTGGATATCTCAAACTGTATATCGGCATCTTATTTTGATAATTAACCCCTGCCTATCCTTATTTAGCCACGGGAATTTAACTTTACAGTGGAATTCACTTTTTCACTCAAGCCCTGAGGCAGCCTTGAGGCAGCAGAACGCCGGTCCTGCTGCCCCGTACACATCGGCTCTTATTTCTTCAGGGCGATCCCTGCGGGCGCGATCCTGAACCTGCCCACGGCATATCCCGAATAACCGGATCCCTCCTTTGCGGAAACGATCACATTTGCGCTGCCTTTAAGCCTGTTATTTGCGTAGGACACGTCAAAGGCCTCATACACTTCGGATCCTTTTATCTCCTTATTACCCACCTTTACGGATATATCCGCCTGGCGTGAATCATCGGAGGGATCGAACTCTATGGGGAGTCCGGTATAACGCACATCATTGCCGTTCCGGGCAGTGACTGTAACCTTTGCTTTCGATATATCCGTGTCACCCCCGGCAGGCGCTCGCAGGGTATAAGACCCGATCACAAAGCTTTCACCTGTATAGGTTTTGCTGCCGAACTTGGGAGCCGCCATAACGGTGATTGTCGTCCCGGCAGGAAGCTCTGCTTTGCCGTCTATCGCCCCGCCCTTATCGTCAACCCAGGAAACCGTGTAATCCGAAGGTTTCAGCGAAACGCCATCCAGATCCAGGAACAGGTTTTTCCCGGACTTGAGGAAGTAGTTCTTCGCTGCCTTCTTCTTTTCATCATAGTTCACAGTCTGTGGCAGAGCGGCAGTGGTATTCTCAGCGGACAAAGGCGCTTTGACTATCCCGAAGGGCAGGTCATCCAGGGCAGAGCCCTTGTAGTTCCCCATAAACGAGAACCTGACCGAGGCAGTGCCCACCCCGGCGTTCCCCTTATAAGAAAGCTTGTAATCCCTGCCGGGAACCAGAGTCTCTGTCCCGCCGCCTTCAAACTCAGCCTCAATGGCCACGAAGGGTGTCACCTTAAAGCTCCTGTACTCATACTGCTTTTGGAGTCCGGAAGGTATGAACGCCTTCACTCCCTTCGCCGTGCCGGACTTCCATACCGCAGGAGCGACCTTGAAGCTCTTGCCTGCCTTTCCGCCGTAATCCCCGGCACCGATCACCAGGACGCTTACCTTGCCCGCATTCGCACTGTTCCCCGTGCTCACCACAAAATCAACGTCCTCTGTCAGCACAGCCTTTGTCTTTTTGTCCGTGACAATGAGATACTTTCCGTTTTCAGTTCCCGGAGAAGCCACCGTAAGCTCATGGGCTTCCCCGTCATAGATAAAGTCGGTCGCTGCGAGATCGGCCTTTATTGCTTTCGAAGCGTTTTTATCAATGGCTTTCACGGTCACCTTCTTTTCGCCCTTGAAGTTTCCGCCTGCCCTGGCCCTGATCGTGATCTCCCCGTCGGCATTTACGACGTCCGTAACCTTCTCATAGTCTTTTCCGGCTTTAAGAGCCTTTCCCATGAAGGCCAGGACGGGGGATGCAGCCTTTCCTTTAACGGTTGCCGTATTCCCGGCCACCACATCCGCATCCGAAAGATCCTTCTGTAGAATGGGGAATTCCATGGTCTTCTTATCCGTGTAGAGTCCCATGCCGATGATAGTGACCGTTCCGGTCCCGGCATCCGTGTTCTTTCCGAACTTAACTTTGTAATCCACGCCCTCAATAAGGAGCCTGTCACCGTTAGTCACAAGGATCCCGGGTTTTATCGCGCTTCCCGTGTAGCTGACTCCGATATCCTTCACTTCCTCATCCTCAAAGGAAGCTTCGATCGCACCGTTTTCATCGCCTTCGTAACCGGGATCGCCTCCGGAAGAGCCGTTCACCTTTACTGCGCATTCCGCTTCCACCTGCGTTCCGTCAGGGGAAGTCACGGTCACCTTAACCGTGGTGTTGCCGGCCTTGAGTCCTTTGACAACTGCATTCCCGGGATCCGCCTCCGACTTTGTGACCTTCACAGTCTTAGGATCTGCCGAAGACCATTTGATATCAGGCTCCGTAGCATTATCCGGAAGGACGTTCGCGCTCAGGGTGTCAGACCATCCCGCTTCAAGCACCAGTTCATCCTTGTCAATGGTTACCGAAGACGCAGGAACTATCTCCTCCATCACCTTTACAGGGACCCTGATATCGATCTTCCCTGCATAGATAATGATCTCGGCATCGCCCTTCGCTTTCGCAGTGACCTTGCCGGCGCTGTTCACTACAGCCACGTTTTTGTCCGTGCTCTCAAAGTAAATGCCCTTGTCAGTCGCATTTTCGGGAAGGACATTGACATCTATCTTCCTGCTGCTCCCAACAGCCAAGGTCAATTTCGAAGGATCAGCTGCTATTGATGTGACATCCACATCCTTGCCGGAGGATCCCTTGGACTCAAAACCGAAGGCTTTTACGGACGCATCCGAAGCCTCGCCTTTTCTCAGGTTAAGGACCGCCTGTATGGTGGCGGTTTCTCCGTTGATCGTGATCTCTGTTCCGTAATAGCCGCCTTCTTCGGTCTGTTCCAGCGTTTCGGCTGCTCCGTTCACCCTGCCCCCTTTGGTCAGGTTGACAGTCCGGAGCTCCTTATCGTTTTCGGCAGTCCAGGATACGACCATGCGGCCGTCCCCGGCAATGGCCAGTGCCAGATTGGACGGATCCAAAGCCTCTATCACTGTGCCGTAATCCCTGATCTTTCCATCCGAGATCACCTTGAGCCCGATCCCATCCGAGTTCTTGGTTATGACAGCAGTCCTCGAACCGTTTGACGCTGAAGCGATGTCCAGGCCATCCACCTCAAAGGTCTCTGTTTTAGGTTCCGAGGTTCCATCCCAGCTAATGATCCCCGCCTCATAGTCTTCAGTGGTGTAGACCAAAGTCACCCCTTCATCCGTGCCACAGGACTTTGACTCATATAGCCTTACGTTTTCCGCAAGCGCAAATGCTTTGGACCATGATCCGTTGGAATAAACATAACCGTATATGCTGCGACGGGCGGCAAGAGGGCCCTCTGAAGTCTTCCGGGACGTCAGGAATACCCTGTCTCCTGAACGGGAAAGCATGAGAGAATCCGAAACGCTTCCCGCATCTGTTTCAAGAGTTTTGACCTCTCCCGTCCAGGCTCCGTTCACTGCCTTGCCAACGGAATACTTAAGCACAGAGGGAGGACAGGTATTGTTCATGTCCGCTTTCCCTATCTCGCACCAGACCACCAGCTTATTCCCGTCGTTCAGAGTCAGGGTGTCACAGGCAGGGATGAGTCCGTCTGTCCCCGCGACAGTGACAGGAGCTTCATAGGTCACTGCAGAATCGCCGACAGGACTTAATCCTCCGGCTGCTGACACAGCAGAGCCGCCCTTCTGTTCCACAAGTACCACCCGCATATTTCCGGCCTTCTGCTCCATGCTGGTCATTACAGAAGCGCCTGAGCCCTTCTCATCCATTCCGCGGCTGCCGATAGCCGGATAATTTGACGCCAGCAGGTTATCTTTGTACGATGGATCAGAGTTATATTCCGTGGCAGGATAATCATCCCTGGCAAGCATATTCTCCTGAACGTCTATCTCGCTTATGGCTATGGCAGAATCATTTACGTTGTCATTCTTTCCGAACTTGTAGCTGAATTTCTTTTCGGCAAATGTAAAATCCTTCTGCCCGTTTATGAACCAGCTCTGGATATAGATCTTTGCATCGGCAGCCAGTTTTCCCTTTATCTCGTTCAGCTCGAAGCCGTCCTTCTGGGTGATGCTGGCTTTGAGCTCCGTCATGTCGGGAAGTTTGGGATTATCCCCTCCGACCCTGGCATTTGCCTCCGCGCCAAGGGCTCCTCCGCGAGCCTTTGCATATACTCCTGCCGCAGCCCCGGCGCCTACAGCGATATCCACCCTTTCATCCACAGGAGGAGTATTGGCAGGAATGAATTCATACTGATATGAACCGTCCACACCTGCGCTGAGCACCAGATGAACGCCCATATCCGCTGCCCCGCTCTTTTCCAGGGATTCAAGGACTGTCCCGACCCCGGGGACGAACTTTCCAGCCGCGGAGAAGGCGCTCACCTCTCCCTTAAGGCCGGCATAGGCGTTCGCTTCCATCTTCTGGAAATCACGGGTGATCTGATTCTTGTTATCCAGGTTCTTTGAGCCGGTGTAGCCAAAGCCTCCCGTGGGATCGGGGTCAAAGCTTATCTTTACAGGGAAGGCCTTGACCAGGGCAGGCAGGTATTTATCTATATCCATGTTCTTCCTTGACGCCTTGACGTTAAACCTCTCCTCGAACCTCCTCTTGTCACCTGCAAGAGCCATATTCCTCTCGCCGTTTATCACGACGCCGGATATCCCGGACAGAATGGACAGGTTGGGAGCAGACTGCCCCGCGGGAGTGACGCTGCCCTGGATCAGGTCCACATTCAGCCTGTAATCGTAATCCACATAGCCATTGCTGTCCTCCTTGATCGTGGCAGTATAATAGGTCCGGGGTATTATCATGCCCGTGGGCATTGCTATATAGGATACGGCTTCTGTCATCTCCAGTTCCACAGGCACAGCCCCAGCCATATCAGCTATGACGTTGTAGATCATAGCCTGCCTGCCGGTAAGCCTTATCCCCGTGAGCTGCTCGGGATCATTATCGTCGTACTCCTTATTATAGATCTGGATGGCGCCCTTCGCTGTAACTGCTATAATGGAGGGACAGAAATCATCAGGCGGAAGCTCCCAGAGGGGGATCCTCGCACTCAGCTTATCCGTATTCACACTGTAATCAAGATCAATGGCAGAGTCCGTATAGCACCTCCAGAAGATCTCCCCAAGGTCGCCATTCTTAAGCCTCTCTATCCAGTCATAGACCGCCGAAGGATTGTACTGCGCGTCCTTTGTCGACGGCATACGGAGTTCCGTGGGTTCGTCAGACCAGTCAGCATTCACGAACTTCTTTCTGTCTACCAAATACACCTCTTTCACGACATCTTCGGAAGCCCTTTCCATCTCGACCCCGATGTTCAGGAACAGTGCTTCATTATCCTTTGAGCTGTTAAAGTAGAACACCACCTCATCCTTAGTTGCGGTAAAATTTACTCCGGGAAGGAATGAACCCTTCTTGTCCATCTCCAGGGTGTCCTCTTTAATCTCAGGCTGGTTGATGCTGGCCACCTGCTGATCCTCATCAATGGTCTCCTCCCCGTTAAACTTGTCAGCGGTGATGACATAGACCCTGTCCTCATACCCCTTTGCGTGGATACGGACGGTGTAGTCCTGATAGGTGAGCACTTCATCAACATCGCCTGTACCGTACTGAGGCCTGTGTCCGATAGTAACTTCACCATATTCATTAGTGGTTCCGATCACAGGATAGCCCCTCTTAAGGCCGGTCATGGAAATGTCCGCATTCTGCACGGGATTCCCAAAAGTATCTGTGAGCTTGAAATCTACAAACCGGGGTTTACGTGTCAGGGGCACCTGCAGCACAGCTCTATCAGTTACATCATCATAATAGCCCTGCACAGAGCCGGATTCCTTAACATACTCCCATTCCTCGGAGTTCACGGTAATATTGTCCACGCTGTAGGAGAAGGCGCTGTCCACGGTATAGATATGTCCGCTCTGGTAGGACTTCCCGCCGATGGTCACTGTCACCGGGACATCTATGGGGTCAAGGATCCTTTCCCCGTTGAACTCGTAGACAGACTTCACTTCCACACTCTCCGCGGTCAGATACTTTTCAATATCGCTCTTTTTGAGTACGGTTCCGTTCTGGCAAACACCGGAAGCGAAGTTTATGGCGCTCACCTGGAGTCCGCTTTCGGGAACAGGCACCTTGAACCAGAGATCCTTCTTTTCGGTGGCGCCGTACCTTTGGAGATTCCTGTGATCGGTGGCATTGGGGAAGAAGGTCTCGTGGCGGCTGGTGCCCTCCGGAGCGTTGAAGAACAGTTCAACATTTCCGTCGGGGATGGCTGCATGATCCTTATCCTGATATGGATCTCTTCTGTCCTGCTGATAAGCGAAATTCGGCATATAGAACAGGACACCGGGACATTTATCGGTGGTATAGGCGAAGAGGCCGCCCCAGATCCATCTGTCATCCTCCACAGGTTTATCCGCCATATGCTCCGCGTCATCATCATAATACCAGGCGTAACGGGGACCTCCGGGAATGTAAACGGCGCCCGCAGCATCCAGCCCGTCTTCATCCGTATCTGTTTCCTGAGTGGAAGCATTTGCCGTCAAAGACTCTGTCTCCGGTTCTTCCGGGCTTCCGGAAGGGATCAGTTCCTCATCATTTTCACCCGATGAAACCGGTTCCAGTTCATTTTTCTCACTGTACGTATCCAGATGGAAATCATTTATATCCGATCTCTTGAGGAGCTCCTCCTTTTCCTCCGCTGTCAGATGCGCACGTGTATACTGATTTCTTGCAAAGAATTTGAACTGTATCTCACCGTTTGAAGGATCTTCGTCATAGAGTTCGTCGAGGGTGCGATGTCCTGCCGTATCTTCATTGAAATGCAGACCGGCCTCGCCGTCATAAACCGTGGTACAGGGCCAGGGGTTGTGGCAGGGATCGTTGTTATTATTTATATCCACATAGTCCTCCGGGAAATCACCATACTCAGGAAGTTCTCCGGGGGACGGGAAGTCATAGAACCTGACCTCCCTGACTCCGTCATAGGGCTCCCAGTTTTGAGATTTATACCTCAAAATATCCAGATTCAGGTGTGAAAACCTCTTATTATCATAATCATAGGTAAATACATAATCCCCCGGAGAAAGCTTTGTAAATACAGCGGGGAACCTCTTACCGGTCATGGTTTTGGTCAGCAGATCCATCGCGGACATGGTGACTGTAGCGCCGTTGGACTCGGTATGGTGGCTGAATCTGTAGTACTTGTTGTAATACACTTTTGTACGGTCAGGATTGGTATCCAGTTCCATCCCCATTATCCGGAGCATATCGGAGGCTGTTTCATTTCCAAAGCCGCCACCCTGCGGCAGAGGATATCTTCCAAGAGAGTAGTTGAAAACCTTTTCCATCATCACAAGGTCCGCCACCACGTCCCCTGAAGACAGGTTCATGCCTGCGATATCGGCGTAGGGCTTCTGCGTGCCCGAGGAGAGCCAGGCCCAGGCGGATTCCCTGGTTCCCACCCACTGTCCGTAACATGGCCAGCCCCGGACATTATAGTCATAGTAACAGGTGTCGGTGGCTCCGGTGTGGTATATCAGATGACCACCGAAATAATCGGAATAGAATCCCTCAGTAGTCACACCGTAAAGGCCGGGATTCAGCACAGTCGAATAATAACCTCTGTCATCAGTCCTCACCACCTGCTCCTTCGCCCCGTTCTGCTGATAGTAGTAGGAGGGCCTTATAGTGAGCTTCACGTCCTTACAGGGAGTGACCTTTATCTCCCCATTCCTGTTCATATCGGCCTTGTAAAGGGTTCCGGAAAATGAAACCGGAGAGGCGGTCAGCTTAAGTTCCACTTCAGAGGTCTTTCCATAACGGGTGTTAGCGCTGCCGGAGCCGTTGAATTCCGCATAGAAATACTTGGGACCGTATCTGGTATCCTCAGTAGAGCTGTATATCTCCTTGCCGTCCGCTCCGGCGGGTACAGACACGTATTTCTTGACCGACCCTGCTGCCGAGAGCTGGTAAGCGCCGGGTGACAGACGTTCAAAGAGCGCCACACCCTGATCATCCAGCTCTGATTCGCGGCTTATCCCTTCAGTGACTGTTCCTGCTACGCCTGTGAGAGTCACCTTCAGGATATCTCTGCCGCCGCCGCTTGAAGGCTTGGAGCTGGAGGAGCCGTTTCCTGAAGTCTTCTTAAAGATATCCTTATCGGCATAATCCGAGGTGGGTCTGACCTTAAGCTTTGAACCCACAAAGGGAAGAGTCAGGGTAAGACGGTTTTTGGTAAGCCTTCCCGACTTGTCTGACTGCACAGTCTCCGTGACCGTGGTGTAGGGAGTCGCTCCGGCGGATACCACCCAGGTGATGGGCGCCAGGTCATTAAAGTTCACATTTCCGTTAGCATCAGTATAGGCATACTTGTCATCAACGAGAACGATCTTTTTGTTCTCGGGATGAAGTCCCTTAAGAGCCACCTTAACTCCTGCCAGAGGCTGGTTGTCCTTATCCTTTACGGGGTCATATCCATTTACATTGACATCCAGCGTCTGGTATACAGGCTCCAGGGCGCATTCTACGTAAAGGTCCCCCTTCTTTTCGACCCCGTTGTCCCTTGTGGTGGCTGTAGCGCCCTGCCAGCCGGCTTTCTTACCGTCCTTATTTACATCAAAGGAGCAGATGTCATCAGGCAGATCTTCAAGCACTGCGACACCGTTGTCGTCTGTCATGGTCAGCCCGGTGTAACTGCCGTTGGTATATCTGATCGTTACCCTGGACAGCTTCATGCCGGTCTTCAGGCAGCTTACATCTATGTAAATTCTTCTCGGCTTCTCTTCTTCGCCGCCTCCGCCGCCTCCGGAACTGACAGGGGTGAGAGCCGCATCCCAGCCGGCGGAGCCGTCACTTATCGTGACCTCCCCGCTCTCATCCACGAACCCTGCTGCCGAGGCTGTGA
>JAEEGL015102480.1_pt1 | contig 11778 bp, 9 predicted proteins | sample 9134231 | NCBI WGS metagenome assembly JAEEGL01 (sample SAMN16246548, study PRJNA631951) | gut metagenome | biome: gut microbiome; feature: rumen; material: fiber-attached | host: Bos | place: Iran: Karaj | collected 2018-10
AGTGGAGATGAATTTAAACTATATAGTTTAATATATAAAAGGACTTTGGCAAGTTTAATGGCAGATGCTACTGTTAATCAAACAACCATTATATTTGATAATCATGATTATAAATTTAAGACAACTGGTAGTGTATTACTATTTGATGGTTATTTAAAAGTATATAAAGATTATGAAGATAGTGAAGATAAAATTTTACCTGAAATTGGGGATCATGAAGTTAGTTGTACAGAAAATGTAGAATCTTCTCAACATTTTACACAACCTCCTGCTAGATATACAGAAGCAAAATTAATTAAAGAAATGGAAGAATTAGGTATTGGTAGACCTTCTACTTATGCAACGATTATTGATACAATTAAATCAAGAGATTATGTGGTTTTAGAAGATAAGAAATTTAAACCAACTCAGATGGGATTTGATACGACTGATAAATTACAAGAATTCTTTAGTGATTTAATTAATGTAGAATATACTTCTGATATGGAAAAAGAATTAGATGATATTGCAGAAGGAGAATTATCTTCTATTAAAGTATTAAGTGATTTTTGGATGTTATTTGAACCTAGAGTAGAGGATGCTTTCTCTGATATGGAAAAGAAAGGTCCTGAACAAACTGGAGAAGTGTGTCCAAACTGTGGAAGTCCTTTGGTTGTTCGTAAAGGAAGATATGGAGAGTTTGTTGCTTGCAGCAATTATCCAACTTGTAAATAGATTAAAAAAGAAGAAGTTGTTGTTACAGAAGTATGTAATTGTCCTAATTGTAAGGGTAAGATTATTGAAAGAAAAAGTCGTAAAGGGAAATTATTTTATGGCTGCAACAATTATCCAAAATGTAAGACAGCTTATTGGGATAAGCCAATTGGAAGAGGTTGTCCAGAATGTGGTGAAATGTTAGTAGAGAAGAATGGAAAAGTAAAATGTTCTTCTTGTGATTATGCTGAATAAAAGGATGGAGACATCCTTTTTTTTGATTTTTTCATGGTTTTATGATATAATTAGCTTGTTTAGGGGTGGAGGATTTATGAGTAGACGTAATCGATATTTTTTAGTTGCTAGAGATCGAGATACGAATACTTTTGATATTGTTCCTGTTACAGATTCATATGGTTCTTCTTTAGAAGAAATTGATTTATTTACGACGTGTTTTGATAAGGAAGATACTTTATCTAAAGTATTAAAGATTGATCATAAAGTAGAGAGTGATTCTCTAGATTTTTTTGTTGTTCATCAATCAAAAGAAAAAGGCAAACCAACTTTGTTTATTCAAGAAGTTTTATATTCTGATAGTGATAGAATTCGTAGTGTTGCTAAAAGTAGTTTAGATCGAAAAATAGATAAAGAACAAAATGGAATGCGTGATATTTTTAGAGAGTTTTGTTCTAGAATGATGCATGATCAATTATTCTATAATATGGTTTTGTTTGGTCATACAAATTTGTATTCTAAATTTATTCGTTATTTTTCTGATAGACGTTTTTTAGATTCTTATGGAGTTAAATTTAAAGATGGTGGATGGATTTTTAAATCTTACCCTACTATTCGTGGAATGATTGAAGCTTTTCATTTATATGAAAATGATTTGCAAGGAACTGCGTTTAGAGAAAATAAAAGATATCGTGATTTATTAGAAGAAGACTTATTAAAAATAACTGGAAAAGAATATGATCCTCAACAAATTAGTTTGTTTGATTTTATGAGTGAAGAGAAAGAAGCTGGTCAGAATGGAAGAGCAAAAAGAAAGAGACGTGAAGGAACTAAATAGTTACCTTGATTATTTAAAGTATCAAAAAAATTATTCTGACTATACTGTTGAAAGTTATAAAGATGATATTTTAGAGTATTTTGATTTTTTAAGTCGAGAAGTATTAAATTTTAAAGAAATCGAATATAGTGATATTCGTTTCTTTTTAATGTATTTAAAAGATGAGAAAAAAGATGATAATTCTTCTATTAATCGTAAGCTTAGTTCTTTAAGAGGATTTTATAAATATTTAGCAAATGAAAAAATAGTAAAGACAAATATTTTTTCTTTAGTAAATGGACCAAAGAAAAGTAAAAAACTACCTAGATATTTTGAATATAATGAGTTAGAAGAATTATTTGAAGTACCTGATAAAACAACTCCTATTGGACAGAGAGATTTATTACTATTAGAAATGTTATATGCAACTGGAGTTCGTGTTGGGGAATTAATATCTATTAAAGTAAAAGATATTGATTTAGGAAGAAGAAATATAATTATTTTAGGAAAAGGAAATAAAGAAAGATTTGTTACATATGGAGAATATTGTGAAGAGGCTTTAAAGAATTATTTAAAAGATGGGTATTTAAAACTAAATGTAAATCAAAGTGAATCCTTATTTTTAAATCAAAAAGGTGGAGATTTAACGGAGAGAGGAGTTCGTTACATTTTAGATCAATTGATTCAAAAAACTAGTATTCATAAAAAGATATCTCCTCATATGATTCGTCATAGTTTTGCGACTCATTTATTGAATCAGGGATGCGATTTATTAACCGTACAAAAATTACTTGGGCATGAGAGTATTAAGGCAACTCAGATTTATACTCATGTAACAACAGATCGACTAAAAGAAGTATATTATCATAGTTTTCCTAGAGCAAAAAAAGAAGATTAATGAAAAAGAATCTAAAATGATTCTTTTTTTCTTTTCTTTTTTGGTTGAATTCGATATAATAATAATGATTCGAAAAGGAATGTGGGAGTGTTTTTCCACAAACTGTCAAAATTATATGAGGTGAAGAATATGGCAAAAAGTAAAAAAAGAAATGGAAAGAGAAAAGTAATTATTAATTCTATTATTTTATTCTTACTTGTAGTTGGTATTTGTTTTTCCTTTGTACCACTTTTTAAGAGTTTAAAATTTGGATTAGATTTACAAGGTGGATTTGAAATTTTATATAAAGCAGAATCTATTGATGGATCTAAAATGAACAATGAAAAAATTACTGCTACTTATAAGACATTAAGTAAAAGAATTGATAGCTTAGGGGTAAGTGAACCTGAAATAGTTATTGAAGGTAACGATAAAATCCGTGTTAAATTAGCAGGAGTTAAAAATCCAGAAGAAGCACGTACTCAGTTATCTACAATAGCTACATTATCTTTTAGAGACACAGAAGATAATTTATTAATGACAAGTGATGTATTACAAGCAGGAAAAGCTAAGATTGGACAAGATTCTGCTGGTAATCCTGCAGTTGCATTATCTATTAAGGATAAAGATAAATTTTATGAGGTAACAAATAAAATTAGTCAACAAGAAAATAATTATATTGTTATTTGGTTAGACTATAATCCATTAACAGATAGTTATGAACAAGAAAAGGGTTATTGTGGAACAAATGCATCTAAATGTTTAAGTGCTGCTACTGTTTCTCAAGGATTTGCAAGTGATGTTATTATCCAAGGAAGTTTTACTCTAGAAGAAGTTAGTAACTTAGTAGATTTGATTAATAGTGGATCACTTCCAAGTAAACTTACTGAGTTATCATCTAATACAGTAGGTGCATCTTTTGGAGATCAAACATTACATACTACTTTGATAGCTGGTATTATTGCTATTATTGCAATTATGTTAATTTTAATATTAATTTATCATTTTGCTGGATTTGTATCTAGTGTATCTATGATGATTTATTCTTTCTTAGTATTTGGTACATTCTGGGTAGTAGGTGGAGTATTAACTCTTCCTGGAATTGCAGCTTTACTATTAGGTATTGGTATGGCAGTTGATTCTAATGTTATTACCTTTGCTAGAATTCGTGAAGAATTATTAAAAGGTAAAAGTTTACCTACAGCATTTAGAGAAGGATCAAAAGAAAGTTTTAGTGCTATTTTCGATTCAAATGTAACAACTTTAATCGTTGCAATTATCATGTTTATATTTGGTGAGTCTAGTATTAAAGGATTTGCTACTATGTTAATTATTACTGTTGTTGTTACAATGGTAACTATGGTATTCTTAACAAGATTCTTATTAAGATTATTTGTTAATACTGAATTCTTTAATGATAAGATTAATGCCTTTATTCATGTTAAGAAAAATGAAATACCTGATGTTAATAAAAATGAAAGTATTAAACCAAATCGTTTCCATAAAGTTAATTTCTTTAAACATAAGAGAATTGCTTTACTTCTATCTTGCATCATTATTGCAGTAGGTGCTGTAATTATTGGTGTTAAGGGACTTAACTTAGGAATTGATTATAAAGCAGGAACTTCTGTTACTGTTGTTAGTGATCAAAAGATGACAGTAAAAGGAATTAAAGCAGATTTAAAAGAATTAGGATATACTGCTAGTGCTATTAATAAGAGTAGTGATGAAATTAGTATTCGTATTGATAAGACTTTAGATGGTGACCAAGTTAAAGAAATGAATACTTATTTTGAAGAAAAATATGAAGCAAAAGTTAATATTGGTGTTGTTACTAATATTGTTCAAAAAGAATTGGTTAAGAATGCTATATACGCAGTATTAATTGCTTTATTAGGAATTATTATTTATGTATCAATTCGATTCAAGTTTAGTTATGCAGTAGGTGGAGTTGTTGCATTACTACATGATGTTCTAATTATGTTTAGTTTATTTGCAATCTTCCGTTTAGAAGTTAGCTCTATGTTTATTGCTGCTGTACTTGCTATTATCGGATATTCTATTAATGATACCATTGTATCGTTTGACCGTATTCGTGAGAATTTAGAAAAAGAAGACGATAAGAAATTAACAAGAGAGAGATTTGCTGAGATTTGTAATCGTAGTGTTCAAGAAACATTTACTAGAACAATCTATACTACAGTAACTACTATCTTACCAGTTGTTATTTTATTAGTTTTAGGATCTAGAGGAATCTTTAATTTCAATATGGCTATGTTATTTGGTCTTATTGCTGGTACTTATTCTTCTATCTTTATTGCAACGATTATTTTTATGGCAATAGAGAAAAGAAATTTAGGAAAAGAAAAGAAAGTTAAAAAAGTATATCAAGATGATTTAGAAGAAAAAAAGATAAAAGGAATAAATTGTTAATTGAGGGGAGATGAGTTCTTTGTCGCAGGTTAAAGAAGAAATAACCATTGATGAAATTCTTTCTAAAGCCCGTGCATATATTGAAGATGAAGAACAAATTAACATCATTAAGAAAGCCTATCAGTTTGCTAAATTAAAACATGATGGGCAATTTCGTAAAAGTGGAGAGGCTTACATTTATCATCCGATGAATGTGGCCTTAATTCTTATCTCCGTGTATGCGGACTATGAAACTATTTCAGCTGGTTTATTACACGATGTTTTGGAGGATTGTGATTGTACTCCTGAAGAGATGGAAAAGGAGTTTGGACCTCATATTACCAAATTGGTACAAGGAGTTACCAAACTTAGTTTGATTCATTTCTCTACAGAGAATGAATATTTAATTGAATATTATAAAAAGATTATTGTTGGTATGAGTGAAGATGTTCGTGTTATTATTATTAAGCTTGCTGATCGTCTTCATAATATGAGAACGTTATGGGCTATACCAGAAGATAGACAAAAAGTAAAAGCTCATGAGGCGTTAGATATTTTAGCGCCAATTGCTCACCATTTAGGAATTCATAAGATTAAAAGTGAGTTAGAAGATTTATCTTTACGTTATTTAAAGCCAGATGTTTTTTATGATATTGCTGAAAAATTAAATAAAACAAAATTGGAACGTGATAAGACTGTTTATGATATGCAAACTGAAGTTTCTGATTTATTAACAGAACATCATATTCCTCATGAAATTAAAGGTAGAGCAAAAAGTATATATAGTATTTATAACAAACTAGATAAAGGAAAGAAATTTAGTGATATTTATGATTTACTTGCTCTTCGTATTTTAGTAAATACGGAACAAGAATGTTATTTGGCATTAGGGCTAATTCATTCTAAATTTAGACCTTTACCTAGACGATTTAAAGACTATATTGCTATGCCAAAGCCAAATATGTATCAATCTCTACATACTACAGTATTTGGAATTGATGGATATTTATTTGAAATTCAAATTCGTACTTATGATATGGATGAAGTTGCAGAAAATGGTATTGCTTCTCATTGGGCTTATAAAGAGAATGGTGGAAGTAATACAACTGCAAATCTTCAATCCACTACGGAACAAAAACTTCAATTCTTTAAATCTATTATTGATTTAAGTCACGATAAAATGAGTAGTGAAGAATTTGTTAATAGTGTTAAGGACGAAGTGTTAAATAATAATATTTATTGTTTTACTCCAAAAGGAGATGTTATTGAACTTCCTATAGGAGCAACCCCACTTGATTTTGCATATAAGATTCATACGAAAGTTGGAGAAACTACTGTTGGAGCTATTGTTAATAATAATATTGTTCCTCTTAACTATGAATTAAAAGATGGAGATATTGTTAAGATTAATACCAATAAGAGTTCTAAACCATCTAAAGAGTGGGTTAATATGGTAAAGAGTACAGCTGTTCGTAATAAGATTAAAGCTTTCTTTACGAAAAATGAAAGAGATATTTATATTGAAAGAGGTAAATATGCTTTCGAAAAAGATTTAAGAAAAAGAAAACTTCCATTTGCTGATTTCTTAAATGATGAAAATACAGAGAAGATTTTAAATGAATTAAAAATGGAAGATATGGATGAAGTATACTTAAGTATTGGAAATGGTAAACTTACTTCTAATGGTGTTATTAATATAATAGATAAGACAGAAGAGGCTCCTACTCCAAAAAATATTAAGATTACTTCAAAGGCAATTGATGCTGATATTATTGTTAATGGTATTGATAAAGTTAAAGTAAATCTTGCCAATTGCTGTAATCCAATTTATGGCGATCCTATTATTGGTTATATTACCAAAGGTAATGGTATTACAGTGCATCGTATGAACTGCCATAATTTGGAAATGCTAGAAGATCGTACTTTAGAAGTATCATGGAATACCAATACGAATAAGAGATATTTAACTTGTTTATTACTTCATATGAATAATGGTGATAATCATATGTTAGATATTGTTCAGACATGTTCTAGTATGAATGTTAGTGTTGATGGATTAAACATCATGACAAAAGGAGAACATTCTATTTATGAGTTAACTTGTTATGTTACAGGATTAGATCAATTGAATAAACTAATAGTGGCATTAGATAAGTATTCTTATATTGACAAAGTGGAAAGGGCGATTCGATGAGAGTATTAGTTCAAAGAAGTGGAAAAAGTGATGTAGTAGTAGATGGAAAAACTACTGGTAAAATTAATAATGGTTTAGTACTACTTGTTGGTTTTACCGAAGGAGATGATCTTTCTACTATTGAGTATTTAGCAAAAAGAGTAGTAAATTTACGTATTTTTGATGATGAAAATGGAGTTATGAATAAAAGTATTTTAGAGGTAGGTGGAGATGTTTTATCTATTTCTCAATTTACTTTATATGCTGATACTCATAAAGGAAATCGTCCTAGTTATGTTCAGGCAATGGGTGGCGAGAAAGCTACAAAATTATATGATTTATTCAATGAAGAATTAAGAAAATATGTAAAAGTAGAAACAGGTGTTTTTGGAGCTGATATGACAGTATCTATTACGAATTTAGGACCTGTAACGATTTGGTTGGAGAAATAATATGAATAAAGGTTTAAATTATCGAATTATAAATATTGCAGCCTTGATGATTCTTTTATATTTTGCAATTGCTAATATTAATATTTGGTGGGGTGTTTTAGCAAAGATTATTTCTTTGTTATCTCCTTTTATCATTGGCTTTGCTTTTGCTTATGCTTTTACTCCATTGGTTAGATGGTTGAAGAAAAAAGGAGTTCCTTCTGTTGCCTCTTATTTAATTGTAATATTTGGAATTTTGTTATTGATTGGTGGTATTTTATGGATTACTCTTCCATTATTATATGATCAATTATCTTTATTAATTAAGATGTTAGTAGAAGTATTTAATAATGTTAATAATAAATTTCATTGGAATATTGGTTCTTTTGAAATTGAAATTACAGAGTATTTAAATGAAATATTAAAAAATGTAGGAGCTGTTACTTCTTCTACAACGATGGGTCTTATTGGAAATCTATTTGGTTTCTTTGGACAATTTATTGTAGGATTTGTAGGATTTATTTATTTCTTAGTTGATATGGATAAGATTCGTTCTGGAGTAAAAGAATTATTACTAGGTATTAGTAAACGTAGTTTTAACTTTATTCAATGTATGGATGAAGAAATAACGAATTATTTAAAAGGTTTAGAAATCTTTATGGTAATTCAATTATTTGAATATAGTATTTTATTCTTAATAATTGGTCATCCTAACTGGTTGATTTTAGGAATCCTAGCATGTATTACTACTGTAATTCCGTACTTTGGTGGTTTAATTACGAATATTATTGCGATTGTTTTAGCGAGTGTTGTATCACTTCCACTTACGATTGCGACAGTTGTGATTTGTTTAATTTTTCCACAATTGGATGGATATATCATTTCTCCTAAAGTATATGGTAAAACAAACAATGTTAATCCATTAATTACGATTATGGTAGTATCAGTTGGTGGTACTTTAAAAGGTATTATGGGAATTATTGTTGCATTACCTTGTTATTTAATTATTCGAGAAACTTATCAATTCTTTAAAAAAGATTTGAAAAAAGGAATGAATATTGTTAAGAAGACAATTTAGTCTTCTTTTTTTTGTACTTTTATGGTATAATATACGGCGATTGGAAGGGGATGGCTCAAATGATTAATCATTCAAAAAAGCCATTTTATGAAAAACTTAGAACGACATATATCGACTTAAAGAGTTGTCCTACTAGAGATGAAAGAATTGCTCTTCAACATTACATTTCAAATCTTTATGGTGTTTTAAATGAAATGGGAGAACATTCTGATATGGAAAACTCTGATGTTCCTTATGGTGGCAAAAAAGGATTTGATCGATTTTGGGATTATACCCATTCCTTACGTAAAAAAATGGTGAAGCAATTTGAATCAGATCAAGATTTTCACTTTCAATATATGAAAGAGGTAATTCTAGAAGTAGAACAAGATATTAATTTTATTTGTAGTCAAAAGTATTCAAAAGATCCGGATTGTTCTCGAAAAGAATTATTTGATATTTTATATTCTTTTTTTCAAAGTATTGGATTAGAAAAGTTTTTTGAATACTATTATCGTAATAAAAAAATAACTTCTACTAATAATAAAAGAGGTTATGGTATCGGTTCTGTTATTTATAATCCTGTTAGAGGAGATGTTGATTTATTTTCTTATCGTATCAAAAATAATGTTTTATCGATGCAGACCATTGCACATGAATTTGGACATGCTTATGATTATACACAATATTATTTAGATCCTAAAACTTATAATCAATATTTTTATGCTTCTTTTTATGGAGAAGTTATTTCTAGATTATTTGAAAGATTATTTCTTCATTTTTTAATCAATAATGGAATTATGATAAATTCTGCGAGAGATGCATTTAGTAATTTTGAAGTATTAAATTATATTTATCATTTAGAGACATTTGTTATTTCTGAGTTAGAAAAAGATGAAATACTTGATTTTGATTTTCTTCGTTTTGATGATCAAGAAATGATTGAAAGATTAAGAAGAGATCTACCTAATCCAGATGATGCGATAGATGTTATTGAAAGGTTAGAAGATGAAAATTTATCCGATGCATTTAATTATGCTTATGGAGATATTATTTCTATGTTTTTATGTAAAGAAGTAGAAGAGGTTGGTTTTCCAAATGAAATGTTAGAATACTTTATGTCTAGAAGACATGAATTATTCTCTGAAGGATTTTTAAGAGAATGTGGATTTGGACCAAAAAATTATACAGATTTATTTCATGAGGAAATTAAAATACTTCAAAAGTAAAAAGAGGGGGGACAATTATGTTTCGACGCAATACGAATTTATTAGCAACTGAAATTCAACAAGCAAAGAAAGAATTAAAACATACTACTGATCTTGAAACAGAAGTTGTTCTTGGTAATTACTTGTGTCAGTTACAAATCATTATGTCAGAATTTGATCATAAAAAATTTGATTCTATTTTTAAGATGTTAGGAAACGAAAAATCTTATCGTCACTATAATTCTTGCTACAAAGTTTATCGAGATGAAATGCTCGATGCTTTTATCGATTCTAAAGAATTTCATCATGATTATTTAGGAGATATTTATTATGGGATTTTATTACCTTTTTCAAAAATAAAACCTCCTATTATTACAGAACCTACGGAATTATCAAAGATAGATTTCTTGGATCTGTTTTTTCAATTCCTTCAAAGTGTACATTTAGATGGTGAGTTTGAAAAGATGATAAAGGATGGTAGAATTTTTCTTAATAATAATGTGAACAATCCTTTTTTAGGATGGACGATTCAAAATCCGATTACTGGAAAAAGTTTTATTTTTTTGAATCAAGAAGAAAGAACATTAGATTCTATGAGTACATTGGTTCATGAATTTGGACATGCTTATCATATGGAACATGCTGTAAAAGATAGTCATTCTCATCGAGTAAATACTTATCAATCGTTTTATGGAGAAGTTCCATCTAGATGTTTTGAAAGATTATTTATTGATTATTTATGGAAATATGGTTTATTTCCAGAAGAAACAAAAGATTTGTTTTATAACTATTTGAGTTTTCAATTAGAGTATTTATTTGGAGCTTATTTAGAGTCTAAGTTTCCAGATGATATTATTTATAATTCTTTTTATCAAAAAATGAGTAGAAAACAATTATATGAAAATATGAAAGATGATTTTATTTTTGCTCCTCATTTATATGATTATTTTTTAAACCATCCACACTTTGATATTCAAGGTGATTATAAATATGCTTATGGAGATATTCTTTCTTTATTTTTAGCAAAGTCAATTGAAGAAGAAGGATTATCTAGTCCTGAATTAAAAAGGTTTTTGGAACATAGCTGTGAATTATTTGATGAGAATTTTATTTTAGAAAATGGTTATAGTGCAGATAAGTATTTAGAAGAACATCAAAAACAATTAACAATCTTTAAAAAATAATTGTAATAATTTTTAAACTGTTCTATAATAGAACTATCTTCTGGGGAAAGAGTACTTTTAGGAGCTTTTTAGAGAGAGTATGGTTGGTGAAAATACTTAAGTAGAATAAAAGGAAGACATCCTGTATTAGGAAGCGTGTAGCTACGTTATCAGTAAATAAGTAAAATAAAAGGTGGCACCGCGGAATATCCGCCCTTTGGAGTGCTACCTTTTTCTTTTGTAGGAGGGATAAAATGATACAAAGACAAAAGGGTTGCAATGATATTTATGGAAGAGAGGCTAAAATCTGGAAGTATGTAGATATGGTAATTGATTCTTTAATGGAGAAATACAATTACAATTACATTCGTACTCCAATTTTTGAAGCTACTGAATTATTCCATAGAGGAGTAGGAGAAACTACAGATATTGTTACAAAAGAAAGTTATGATTTTGAAGATAAAGGCGGAAGAAAAATAACTCTTCGTCCTGAAGGTACTGCTGGTGTTGTTAGATGTTACATTGAAAACAAAATGTATGGAGATCCTAATCAACCAGTAAAAGTTTATTATAATGGAACCATGTATCGATATGAAAGACCACAAAGTGGAAGAGATAGAGAGTTAACTCAGTTCGGTGTTGAGGTATTGGGTTCTGATGATCCAATGGTTGATGCTGAAGTAATGAGTATACCTGTGCTTTTATATAAGATG
>JAEEGL015678896.1_pt1 | contig 11778 bp, 10 predicted proteins | sample 9134231 | NCBI WGS metagenome assembly JAEEGL01 (sample SAMN16246548, study PRJNA631951) | gut metagenome | biome: gut microbiome; feature: rumen; material: fiber-attached | host: Bos | place: Iran: Karaj | collected 2018-10
AAAATAAGGACGGTTTTTCTCCTCCCAAGTGTGCGGCGCGTGGTCGGTGGCAACTGAATCTATGATGTTGTCAGCCAAAGCATAACGGATGGCATTCCTATCGGCGCGGGTCTTGATGGACGGATTGCACTTGATGCGTATGCCGAGGGTCTCGTAGTCGTCGGCGTCAAACCAAAGGTGAGGGATGCAAGCCTCGGCGGTAATCCTTTTATTTACAAGCGGTTTGTTGCTGAAAAGTTTGAGTTCGCGCTTGGTGGAGATGTGGCAGACGTGGAGCCGCGTGTCGTATTCCTCGGCGAGCGCGACGGCGAGCGCGGTGGATTCGTAACAAGCCCTTGCATTGCGCACGTGCTGATGTATGCGCGGGTGCGCGTCCGTGGGGAACAGTTGCTTAAAACGCTCTGTCTCAGCCTTTATGATTGCCTCGCTCTCGCAATGCGCGGCGATGTTGACGGGCGATTCGCGGAAGAGCCGCCGCAAAGATTGTTCGTTGTCAACGAGCATATTGCCGGTGCTGCTGCCCATAAACAACTTGATGCCGCAGATTTTGGTGTAGTCGAGATGGAGCAGGTCATCGATGTTGTCGTTGGTGGCACCGACGAAGAAACTATAATTAATCAGCGAATTATCTTTGGCGATTGCAATCTTTTCGTTGATGAGTTCGTCGGTGGTTGTAGGCGGCTTGGTGTTTGGCATATCAAAATATGTGGTGACGCCGCCCGCCGCCGCCGCACGGGATTCGCTGTGGATGTCCGCCTTATGCGTCAGACCCGGCTCACGGAAGTGTACGTGCGTATCAATGAAGCCCGGAAAGACTATCTTCCCCGTGGCGTCAAATTTTTCGTCGTATGCGGGTATATCTTTATAATGCCTTGTGTCATAGACACCTGCAATGCGCTCGTCCTCCACGAGGATAGAGCCCGTAAACACCCGTCCGTCGCTGACGATGCGACCGTTATGAATGAGAGTTGTTTTCATTTGTTGCGTAGTAATAATTATAGACAACGCAAATATAATAAAAAAAACTCCAAAAACCGAAAAAGTTTTTGCTGCGCTTCGCAAAATGTTAACAAACCATATAATCTGCGGAATCTCGATTTTTATTCATATTTAAACGGCTACATAGGATATAGCGGCCAATCCTGAATACCCTCTGAATTTTTTACCAATCTTTTTTTAAACTTTTTCACCTCTGACATATCAAATTCGTAAAAAAAATCCAATTAATTAAGTTTCACAAAAAATGAAGAAATTTTATCTGTTGATGATGACGCTTGTCGCGATGACGGCGTCGGTTTTCGCGCAACAGCGTGAAATCTCAGGCGAATTGATTGACAGCGACACCAAGGAGCCGGCTTTGTACGCCACGGTGAGGTTGCAAAAAAATGATTCAACGCTGATAACCGGCACCATCAGCGACCAGTATGGAATGTTCAAAGTGACAGCACCCTCGGACGGCGCCTACCAATTGAAGGTTACGAGCGTGGGCTACGACACTCTCGTGATGCCCGTGACCGTTCAGCAGGGCAAGAATGTCAACCTCGGCAAACTCAAGATAAGCCCCGCGTCGGTGCAGATTGAGACCGCAACGGTGACTGCATACGGCTCCAAGATGACGGTAAGCAAAGACACTTTCATCTACAATGTGGACGCCTACCGCACCTCTGAAGGTTCTGTGATAGAGGAACTTGTGAAAAAACTTCCCGGAGCGGAGGTAGATGACGACGGCAAAATCACCATCAACGGCAAAGAAGTGAAGAAAATCCTCGTGGATGGCAAGGAGTTTATGACCGGCGACACCAAGACCGCAATGAAAAACCTCCCCACCTCCATCGTCAACCGTGTGAAGGCATACGACCAGAAGAGCGACCTCGCCCGCATCACCGGCATCGAGGACGGCAACGAGGAGACCGTGCTCGACTTCGGACTTCGCCCGGGCATGAACAAGGGCATGTTTACCAACGTTGACCTCGGGCTTGGCACCGAACACCGCTATTCGTGGCGCGGCATGGGCGCATATTTCTCCGACAAGCACCGCATCATGCTTTTCACCAACGCCAACAACGTGAGCGACCGTGGATTTGCCGGCGGCGCGGGTCGTGGCGGACGTGGTTTTGGCGGCGGCAACGGTCTCAACGCTTCCAAGATGGTGGGCCTCAATTACAATTACGAGGAGAAAGACCATCTCAAAATCGACGGCAGCGTGCGTTGGAACCATAGCGATGGCGACGTGTTCAGCAGGCAGTCGGTGGAAAGTTTTGTCAGCAAGATAGGGTCGTTCTCCAATTCCACCAACCAAAACTACACCCGCAACAATAGTTGGGACTTTCAGATGCGTCTCGAATGGCAGCCCGACTCGGTGACCAACATCATGTTTCGCCCAACGGCGCAATTCTCCACCAACGACGGCACCACGAGGAGCCTTTCGGCGTCTTATAATGACGACCCTTATCTCTACACCCTCTACAACGGCGACCCTCTGGCGCAGGCGTCAATCGAGAGCCTTGCCGCCGACGACCTGATGGTCAACTGGCGCAGCAACGGCAACCTCACGTATGGCGAGAATACAAGGATTAACGGAACGTTGCAGATCAACCGCCGCCTCAGCAGCGACGGTCGCAACATCACCCTGCGCGGCGACGGCGGCTACACCGATTCCGACAATAAGCAAATCACCACCAGCGACGTCATCCTCTACCAGATAAAGACGGCGGCGGGCGACAAGGACTCCACGTATTACACCAGCCGTTACAACCTAACGCCCTCCAGCAATTGGAATTATGCCGTGCAGCTGGCGTACAGCGAGCCATTGTGGAAGCGAACCTACCTGCAACTCAGCTATCAGTTCCAATACAAGTACAGCAAGAGCGACCGTTCCACCTACGATTACAGCCGGTTTGATGTAAATCCTTTTGCCAACGTGGAACAGGAATACCGCAAGTGGGAGAATTTCCTCTCGCACATCAACACTCCCTTCGGCGACAATTATTACGACGAGAAACTCAGCCGCAAGTCAGAATATGAAAACTTCATCCACGACATCAACGTCGGCTTCCGCATGGTCAGGGACAATTACCAACTGAATTTTGGAGCGATGTTACAGCCGCAGCAGACCAAGTTTGAGCAGAATTACCAGGGCATCCACACCGACACCACCCGCAGCGTGTTTAATGTAACCCCGACATTTGACTTCCGCTACAATCCAAGCGACCTCACAAGGCTCGAAGTAACCTACCGTGGCAGCACGTCGCAGCCTTCGATGAGCGACCTCCTCGACATCACCGACGACAGCGACCCGCTCAACATCAAGAAAGGCAACCCGGGATTGAAGCCGTCGTTCAGCAACAACCTCCGCGTCAACTACAATACTTACATCCGCGAGCACATGCGCACGATAATGCTGTTTGCAAATATGAACAACACTCGCAATTCGGTCTCCAACATGGTTACATACGACGAGAAGACCGGCGGACGCACCACCCGTCCCGAAAACATCAACGGCAACTGGGGCATCAATTCGGGCTTCATGTTCAATACCGCCCTCGATTCGCTCGGCGTATGGAACGTCAATACCTTCACGATGTACAATTACAACAATTTCGTCGGCTACGTATTCCAGGACAATATTTCCAAGAAAAACACCACCCACACAACCACGGTGATGGAACGTTTGCAGGCAAGTTGGCGCAAGAGCATCGTGGAACTTGCGATAGACGGTAGCATCAATTACACCCACACTCGCAACGAGTTGCAGAAGCAGAGCAACCTCGACACCAAGATGTTCACTTACGGCGGCTCAGTCAACATCTACGCGCCGTGGGGCAGCAGCATCACCACCGACCTCCACTGCCAGAGCCGTCGCGGCTACAACGACAATGCCATGAACACCGACGAACTCGTATGGAACGCACAGATTTCGCATAGTTTCCTCCGTGGCAAGCCGCTCACGATTTCGTTGCAATTCTACGATATTCTGAAACAGATGAGCACCTACACCCGCAGCGTTACGGCAATGCAGCGCAGCGACGTGGAGTACAATACCATCAATTCGTACATCATGCTCCACATCATCTACCGCCTCAACATCTTTGGCAACAAGGAAGCCCGCCAAGGCCAGTTCGGTCCCGGACGCGGAGGCATGGGACCCGGCGGCATGCCCGGTGGACGTGGTGGCTTCCCCGGCGGCGGACCCGGCGGCTTCCCCGGTGGGCGCGGTGGTTTTGGCGGCGGCCGTCCGTAATAAAACACAGAATACACAGAGAACATTTCTATACTATCACAGAGGACACAGAGGCCTTCTATAATTTATACACAGAGGGCTTTACACACAGAGGGCACAGAGTTTTTTTATTCTCTGTGCCCTCCGTGTATCTCTGTGTTCTCTGTGTGTCTTTTCTCTGTGTCGTCTGTTTCCCTCTGTGTCCCCAGTGCTTACTATTTCATTCCGAATGCGTAGTAGCCCGGGCGGCCGTTAGGATATTCGCCCTCGATATATACGCCGCCTTTGACGTTTTTGATTATCTTTTCGATGTCGTCAACGTCCTTGACGGGGGTGTTGTTGATGCTTGTGATGATGAAACCCTTGCGGATGCCTACGCTCATCAGTTTGCCTGATTGAAGGTCTGTCACCTGTACGCCGTAGGGGAGGTCGAGTTCGCTGAGGTCTTCCTTGGAGAGCGGCTCAAATGTCGCGCCGAGCAGGTCCATTACCTTGCGTGTGGTGATGTCGGTGTTGTTTTCCTGATTCTTGAACGTTACCTGCGCTGTGCGGATGTCGCCGTTGCGGGAATACTTGACGGTAGCGGTGTTGCCCGGACGGAATTGCGAGACTGTCTCCTGGAGTTCTGCGATGGTGTTGGTGGTCTTGTCGTTGATGGCGAGGATGATGTCGCCCTTCTCGATGCCCGCGTCGGCTGCGGCTGAAAGTTCGCTTACGCCTTCCACATACACGCCTTTGATCTTTGCGAGGTTGTTTTCCTTGGCGAGTTCGGGTGTCACGTCGGAAATCATCACGCCAAGCAAAGCGCGTTGAACTGTGCCGTATTCCATAAGGTCGGAGATTACCTTCTTGACGATGCTTGTGGGTACTGCGAATGCGTATCCGGCGAAATTGCCCGTCTGCGAGAATATTGCGGTATTGATGCCCACCAATTGACCATCTGTATTGACCAATGCGCCGCCCGAATTGCCGGGGTTGACAGCCGCGTCGGTTTGAATGAACGATTCTATCGCGCCCTTGCGTTCGAGGATGTTGAGGTTGCGTGCCTTTGCGCTCACGATGCCGGAGGTGACGGTGGAAGTCAGGTTGAAGGGGTTGCCGATAGCCATCACCCATTCGCCAACTTTGAGGTTGTCGCTGTCGCCGAAGGGGATTACGGTGAGGTTGTCGGCGTCGATTTTGAGAAGTGCGATGTCGGTCTGTGGGTCGCGTCCGATGAGCGTGGCTTCGTAGGAGCGGCGGTCGTTAAGGACTACTTCTATGGAGGTGGCGTTTTCAATTACGTGGTTGTTGGTGACGATGTAGCCGTCCTTGCTGATGATTACACCCGAACCCGACGCCTGCTGCGGCTCCGTGCGCATCGGCTGGTTTGGCACACCGAAGAAATATTCAAAGAGGTCGCTGTAATCGCGCTGTCCGCCCTGCTGCGTGTACATTGTCTTTACGTGCACAACGCCGTCGATGCATTTTTCTGCCGCCGTTGTGAACTCGGTGGGCGTAGCCGAGGTGAAGTATGTGGGCATGTTGGATGCAAACTGTGCATGTGCGCCGCTGTCCTGGGCGATTGTCTGGATGTCGGCTTTGTCTGATTTGTGGTTGAATGTGCCTGTGATGGCATAGCCGGCAATGCCGCCCGCAAGTCCGAGGGCGAGCATTATTGCCATTGTCTTGATGTTCATATTATCTTTCATGGTTTTTGTATTTTATAAGATTGAACATTTGTTTCTGTTTTGTTTTCGAGGGCAAATTTATATAGTGTTTTCTTATTAAAAAAATTTCTTAACACGGATTAACGATATTTGCACGTGGTTAAACATTGGGGATTGTTTTTATAATTTTGTTAAAAAAGGGAACTGCAATGCCGTTGTCAGCATTGCAGTTCCACTTTTTCAACTAAGGTTAGAAGAATTGACATAGTTACAAATTTGCTTGTGTGCCGGCATTAATAGTGGAGTCCTTCACCTGTTTTGCATAAGAGCAGACGGATGCAGGTGTGGAACCTTCCGGCGGGGTGTCACCGCATGACGCGGCGCAAAATAATGCCGATAAGACCGCAAGCAGCGCGATTTTCATTGTACGTTTCATTTCTGTCGGCTTACTGGTTAATACTAAGGTTGCTTTTTATAACGATTTGCGATGTTAATGTCCACTTGCAAAAAGTTATTGCGCAAATGTAAAAAATTAAAACGTAGTTGACAAATATTTTGAAGTAATTTTTTAGAAATTTTGTTAAAATTTTCTTTACGTTCTGGAATGTGTGTTAGATTCACAACAAAAAAAACGAGCGAAAATTACAATATTTACGGCTTTTGATGCGTTCTATAATAGAAAACGTAAAACAAATTATTGGTATTTAACAAATGAAGAAAATTAGTTTGATGGTTGTCTTTACGCTGGTTGCAACAGCAATCTGGGCACAGGACAACGACAGGGACAAGGAACACTTGCAAGTGGATCTTGGGCTTCCTTCAGGAACATTGTGGGCATTTACAAATCTTGGCGCGGCCGTGCCCGAGGATTTCGGCGACTATTATGCCTGGGGCGAGGTGGACTACAAGTCCGACTACAGCTGGAACACATACAAGTACGTGAAGGGCGGCGATGCCACCAAACTGACCAAGTATTGTTCGCAGGCTACCATGGGCAACGGCAAATACACCGACACTCTTGCTGTATTGGAAGTGCAGGACGACGTAGCAACCGCGAAGTGGGGTTCCGACTGGTGCATGCCCACTCAGGCGCAATTTGAGGAACTCAAAAAGGAGTGCACTTGGAAGTGGACTGTCCGCAATGGCAAAAACGTCGTCGAGATAACCGGCAAAAACGGCAACAAACTTTATATGCCTGCCGCCGGCTGCCATTTCAACAAGTCGCGTTCTCTCGTAGGCTCCAACGGCTACTACTGGTCGAGCTCCCTCAGCGACAAGGGTTCGGGTCGCGGCGCATGCTTCACTTTCAGCCAAAACGCACTGGAAGTCTCTGTCCGCGCCCGCAACATCGGCAACACCATCCGACCGGTGCGCAGCCCCAATTACGTGCCGGAGGAAGAATAAAAAATACTTTGAAGACCGCAACAAAGTCGCTGACAGCATAGGAGGGTTTACGCCCTCCTATTTTTGTATTGAAAATTGACATTATAAATAGCCGAGGGTTTACACCCACGGCATAAAGTTGTCAACGAATTCATAAATGGTACAACGTAATTTGGTAAGTTTTGACAAGAAATACTATAATTCCAGCCAGATAGATATTGAAATAATGAATATTGATGTCAACGTACGCAAATTGTTAGATTAACCACAACAGAATCTGTAGTCAAACTCACAACCGCATATACACACAAAAACCGCCACGTCATTACTGACAGTGGCGGTTTTTATGGTGTTATGACGACAAAGATAGTCGTCGGGAGAATTATTCAGCTTTTGTTTCTGCTGCGGGAGCGGCTGCATCAGCTGAGGAAGCGTCAGATGCCTTTTTCTTGCGGCTGCGGCGAGTAGTCTTGCCGGCAGGTTTGGCAGAAGCACCCTTGCCCTGCTTGTAGTCAGGATTGAAGTCAACAAGCTCCATGATGCAAGTCTTGGCGTTGTCGCCGAGTCGGAAACCAGTCTTGAGAATCCTCGTGTAGCCTCCCGGACGCTCAAAAATGGCTGGCGTAACATATGCGAACAGGGCCTTGACAGCCTCCTTGTGATGGAGTTTTGAGAAAACATACCTGTGCGCAGCCATTCTTTTCACCTTGAAAGCCGCCTTTTCCTCCTCGGAAGTAGCCTTGGATTCGGCGTAAGTAATGTCGGCCTTCGAGGCGGTGAGAATCGGCTCAATGAAAGTGCGGAGCTCCTTTGCCTTGGCAACAGTGGTGTTGATCCTCTTGTCCTTCTCCTTGGTTACAGACATAATCAAGGAGATGGCCATATTGGTCAACATCGACTTCCTGTGGCCGTATGTCCTACCTAAGTGGTTTATTTTGTCTCTATGTCTCATTGCTTAATGTAGTTGTGCGAGCATCACTGCTCTTGGTTATTCTTTATCAAGTTTGTATTTGGAAATATCCATTCCGAACTGCAACTCCATGTTGGCGAGCAGGTCGTCGAGTTCGGAGAGCGACTTCTTGCCAAAGTTGCGGAACTTCAACAGGTCGTTCTTATTGAATACCACGAGGTCTGCCAAAGTCTCAACGTCGGCTGCCTTAAGGCAGTTGAGCGCCCTGACTGAAAGGTCGAGGTCAACGAGCTTGGTCTTGAGGAGCTGCCTCATATGGAGGAGAGTCTCGTCAAACTGCTCGTCACCCGCCTCCTCGGTGGAGTCGAGGGTGATCTTCTCGTCGGAGAAGAGCATAAAATGATGGATGAGTATCTTGGCGGCCTCTTTAAGAGCGTCCTTCGGATGAATGGAACCGTCGGTCGTTACCTCGATAACGAGTTTCTCATAGTCGGTCTTCTGCTCCACACGGTAGTTTTCAGTGGCGTACTTGACGTTCCTGATAGGAGTGTAGATCGAGTCGACTGCAATTACGCCAATCTCGCTGTCGGGTGCCTTGTTCTCGTCGGCGGGCACATAGCCACGCCCCTTGTTGATTGTAAGCTCGATGGTAAGTTTCACGGAAGGCTCCAAGTTGCAAATTACCTGAGAAGGGTTGAGCACCTTGAAGTTGGTGAGAAACTTCTCGATGTCGCCGGCGGTGAACTGCTCCTGTCCGCTAATAGTGACAACAGCCTTTTCAAAATCCTGCCCGTCAACAACCTGCTTGAAACGTATCTTCTTAATATTGAGGATAATCTCGGTAACATCCTCAATAACACCCGGGATGGTGGAAAACTCGTGATCGACACCTTCGATGCGAATCGAGGTGATGGCGAAACCCTCCAGTGAGGAGAGGAGAATCCTTCTCAACGCATTACCAATAGTAATACCGAAGCCGGGTTCAAGAGGACGAAACTCGAATTTACCGTACATTTCGTCAGCCTCCAACATAATTACCTTGTCGGGCTTTTGAAAAGCTAATATTGCCATTTGAATCTCTTGTTTATTATTTAGAATAAAGTTCGACGATGAGTTGCTCCTTGATGTTCTCGGGGATGTCCTCGCGGGCGGGAACGCTCATAAACTTGCCCGCCATCTGTGTGCTGTCCCACTCAAGCCAATTGAACCTCGACCTGTTGGTGCCTTGGAGCGAATTGACGATTACTTCGAGAGCCTTCGACTTCTCGCGTACGCCAACAATGTCGCCCACCTTAACGTGGTAGGACGGGATGCCGCATACCGAGCCGTTGACAACGATGTGCCTGTGCGAAACAAGCTGACGAGCTGCCGCCCTTGTAGGAGCGATGCCAAGCCTGTATACAACATTGTCGAGCCTCTGTTCGAGGAGCTGGATGAGGGTCTCGCCCGTAACGCCCGACATCCTCGAAGCCTTCTTGAAGAGGTTTGAGAACTGACGCTCAAGAAGACCATAGATGTACTTGGCCTTTTGCTTCTCCTTGAGCTGAGTGCCGTACTCCGACACCTTCTTGCGCTTGGCGGCAAGACCGTGCTGTCCCGGAGGATAGCCTTTCCTATCGAGGTATTTGTCTGTGCCGAAAATTGGTTCGCCAAACTTTCTGGCGATTTTTGATTTAGGACCTGTATATCGTGCCATTTTTGAAACTTTTTAATAAGATGAATGAGAAATAGATTACACTCTTCTCTTCTTGGCCGGACGGCAGCCGTTGTGGGGAAGAGGAGTTACGTCGATGATTTCTACAACCTCGACGCCTGAACCATGAATAGCCCTGATTGCGGCCTCACGACCGTTGCCCGGGCCCTTCACATACACTTTCACCTTGCGGAGTCCCAAATCAAAGGCAGTCTTGGAACATTCGTTGGCTGCCTGCTGCGCTGCATAGGGTGTGTTTTTCTTGGAGCCCTTGAAGCCCATCTTGCCGGCAGACGCCCAAGAAATGACCTCCCCCGAAGCGTTGGTCAAAGAGATGATTATATTGTTGAAGGAGGAATGGATGTGGGCCTCGCCAATAGAATCCACCTTGACAACTCTCTTTCTCGTTACTTTAGATTTCTGTGCCATTTTCTAATGATTACTTAGTAGCTTTTTTCTTATTTGCGACGGTCTTCTTCTTGCCCTTGCGCGTGCGGGCGTTGTTCTTGGTCTTCTGACCCCTCACGGGCAGACCGTTACGGTGGCGGATGCCCCTGTAGCAGCCGATGTCCATCAGACGCTTGATGTTCATGCTCACTTCCGACCTGAGCTCGCCCTCAACCTTGAAGCTGTCGTTGATAATCTGGCGGATCTTGGCTACTTGGTCGTCGTTCCAGTCCTGGACTTTGATGTCCTTGTCAATGCCGGCTTCGGAGAGGATCTTGTTAGCCCTGCTACGACCGATGCCGTAGATGTAGGTGAGTCCTATCTCGCCGCGTTTGTTCTTTGGTAAATCTACACCAACAATTCTTGCCATTTTCTTTTGTTCTTAATGTATTTGATCATTTCTGACGCCATAAATATTCACATACTTTTCCCGGCATCAAAAATCTTGGTTACTACTTGAATTAGCCTTGACGCTGCTTGAATTTAGGGTTGGACTTGCAGATGATATAGACTCTGCCTTTCCTCCTTACAACCTTGCAGTCTGCCGACCTTTTCTTTACGGATGTTCTAACTTTCATTTTATTGAATCCTTTGTTATTTTATTTGTACCTGAAAGAAATCCTGCCTTTCGACAGGTCATAGACAGACATCTCCACCTTGACCTTGTCGCCGGGGAGTATCCTGATGTAGTGCTGACGCATCTTGCCGGAGATGTGGGCAGTGATTACATGACCATTCTCAAGCTCGACGCGGAAAGTCGCATTGGAGAGGGCTTCCGTGATGATGCCATCCTTCACTATAGCCTCCTCCTTCTTATGAGTTACAACGTTTCTTCTATTCTCCATCTTCAAAAATTTACAAATTACCTCCTAATGTTCCGCATCGGGATTTTCCCTTTGCAAAAAAAACTTTACAAATATTAAATCTTAGTACTATTGATGACAATGACAGCACTAAATGTCCATCATTTCAGCCGTCAAAGGTACAACAATATAAGCAAACTGCAAAACTTATTTGAAGGTAATTTAAATTTTTTTGAATATTTCTCAATATTTTTAACAAAATTGACTCTCCGACCCAGCTTAATGAAAGTGGAGCCGGAGAACCAACTATGTTAAATACCTTCCAATATAAACTTTGCAAAAATCCCGTCGCCAGGACTTTTGGATAGAAAGCCGCCGTCTACAAAGCAGCGGTGGAACCTGTGCGTCCCTTGATACGACCCGATTTCATCAATCCGTCGTAGTGGTGCATCAGGAGATGGCTTTCTACCTGCTGGAGAGTGTCGAGTATAACACCTACCATAATCAGCAACGAAGTGCCGCCGTAGAACTGGGCGAACTGGTTGTTGACATGGCAAAGAATCGCAAATACAGGCAGGATTGCGATAAACGCGAGGAAAATAGAGCCAGGGAGTGTGATGCGCGACATAATGTCGTCAAGGAACTCCACAGTCTTCTTGCCGGGTTTTACACCG
>JAEEGL016302204.1_pt1 | contig 11778 bp, 6 predicted proteins | sample 9134231 | NCBI WGS metagenome assembly JAEEGL01 (sample SAMN16246548, study PRJNA631951) | gut metagenome | biome: gut microbiome; feature: rumen; material: fiber-attached | host: Bos | place: Iran: Karaj | collected 2018-10
CGGAGGTCATAGTATGTATAAAACAAACGATTTCAAAAAGGGATTAATGAACGTAATGAATGAATCAAAAACAATCCCTAAAGGAGAGCTCTATGATGCCTTTCTTGAAGTGACGGTCCGGTATCTTAATGAAATGATCTCAACATTAAGTCTTGAGCAGGCAATTATCAAAGAGTTAGGTGAGGAGCGCGGTAATGAACTGATTGAAAGGGTTGCCACATCAAATCCTTCCATGCAAAATCTTGACACCTCAACTACGGATTCAGATGATTACCGGGAGAGAATAGAGAATCTTCTTTCCTATATCGATTGTGAGTTTAGAACGGAATAAGATGGTTGAAAAGGAATCATTTAACCTATAGGTTAAGTTGCAAACCCATATAGGTATTATTGCTTTCAACCATAATAAAGTGCAGTAGTAGAAAATGGACCCAATATCACCATAATTGATTAGGGGTTTTAGTTGTTTTACTTCCATTTTTGTATGTGCTTATAATTTTATATGTCCTTCTAATAAAATCATATTCATGTTCAACCTTGACTAACGTGTTGTTAACTGATGAACTACTAGTTTTCTTATTAAGTCTAAATTCTAAAACGATTTTATTCCATTTTTTATTGAACCGATTATAGTTCTTAAGCTCATTAATTGTTTTACTATTCTCATAGTTAACCCGTTTATTGACGTTTGATGTAACAACAATCACCCTAGCTATCAGCGGATCTGTATTATCTACACCACACTCGAGGTTAGCAAATTCGTGTTTCATAATAGAATTAATCTTTTCAAGAGGTAAGAACCCGTATAAATCGTTAATATACGTTATTGCAGTATCCTCATTGCAAAAAAGCTCTTTAGAAGAGATTAATGATGCTTTCTTTTCGATAAAACTTCTTGCTTTTGATGATTGCCCGCTATTAATCGATAACAAAAGTGTACGGGTTCTGTTACTTAAAGAATAGGATCTATCCCAATCGATGTTTACGAAAAACCTATTAGTGAGAAGCACTTTTATGATTAAAAACAAAACGTGTTTTTGATGATTTTGCTCTTTATTTGCAAGTTTTACTAGATTCTCTGCAATTGCTAAACGATGTTCTGCTGTTTGCTCATCATCAAATAATCCTTTGACCGGATCATCAACAGAATACTTTTCAAAAATGCTCAAAAAGATAGTAGCGCAAGCTATATAATGCTCAAAACTAACAACATCCACAAGTTCTTGATCAATAAATCCACGAATCCTTTTGTTAATGAAGCGTTTAAAACGTTTTTCATCAGAGGTTGGCTTTCTTGGATTAGAATTAATAATCTTGTGTTTGTTGCTAGTTTCTGAATCATCCTTATTGTTATGTGAAGCAAATAGCAAAAAGAATCTATCATAATAAAACTGTTTAATTCCATTCAGCTTTTTCAAGATTTTTGAATGGTAAGTATAATCGATATCCTCAGGAATGATGTAGTCGATTACTCCGTCTTCAAATTCTTCCTCGTCATCAATAAGAGAATCACTATCTCTTTGCAGCATGCGTTGAGTGTGAATATCACTCATATATTCATCTACATTTAAAGCTAACGCTTCGCTGATTCTGATTTGATCAGTAATATACTTGCTACTATTTGGATCTGGATCGACATCATCAAGATCGCGTCTCGGGGTAGAAGGGGTTCGAGTGAACTGAATCTCACTAGGATTTGTATACCAACATATTACACGCTCGGTTTTATCATCATAACAGATATCAAGATAAATAGTGTTCCTATGTGGAATGGACTCAAGTCCAATAGAAACATCGATTGTGTTACCAGTAATTGTAAAATCACATTCTTCTTTATCAACTAATACAGTTATTTTTTCTGGTATCTGTATAGCACCAATGTATAGGTGAAGTGTATCGCTTAATAATCCATTTCTGAAATAGAAAACACCAGTATCTTCTGAATCGTATTTTAATAAATCGAATTTAATTGTCTCACTAGAGCATATCTTAAAGTTTTCGAAGAATTCGTTGCTTTCATCAGTAGTTGTTTTTTGTATTATTACAGCTTCTATATTTCCGCCATTTTTGAAAGATTTTACAAGCGCACTCGATGTGCAGTTAGCGCTTCCAAAGGCAATATAAGAATCTGAGCCATTGAGAAAACTAAACACCTTTCCGTGATAGAAATTGTTGTTTTTTCTATCCTTAAAACCGGAAAAAGGATAGGTTTCTACATTTGTTAGAGAATTAATCTTTTTTACATCAATTCTTGCTTTATTGTTTTGAAGGAATAATTTAATTCTTGTTTGGTCATAATGGTTTGATAATTCCTTAATTGCATAGCATTCATTGTCAAAATAAGGAACTGCAACATTAATCAACTCTGCTTCAGTTGTCAGTGTTTTTATCTGATTGAGAATAGGCTCGTCTAAATTATGAACAAATAAACTATCATTATTTCCATCAGGGAAAGAGTTATATATATGACGATATCCGATGACTTCTCTAAACAAATAATCATCTGCATGGAAAGACAAATCATTTAGTTTACAAAAGAAGTCTATTGCATCGTCAATTAGTTTCTTATTGTCTCCAGTTCCTTCTAAGCATTCATAAGAATAAAACGCTTCATTATTAATCGTGTAGCCGGAAGTTGTTAAATTACAACTTGAAACATATAGTTTAGCTTTTTTCTTGCCTAGCAATAAAACTAGCTTTGGGTGAAATGAACCATTCATTTCAATAGGATTGACAACGTAATGATGTCCAATATTATGAACATCACCTTCTTTGGAAATTGATTTATTTAATTCTTGTGAATCAACAAATACGGATATCTTTTTAGTTTTATTAGAAAACAAAGCATTCTTAATAAACCTTTCAAAGAATGAAATCTCAAAATTGAAAGTCGTAAATAAAGCTATGTCGTATCCTTTGCTCTTCTGAATACTCTCTAATATACTATTCTTACTCATTGAACATATCCAAATCTCTCATAACCTGCATTAATTGCATTAACCTTAATCCTGGAAAATCTGGGTTTGCGTCATTTCTCTTTAGAATACAGAAATCACTTTCTGTGTAGAAATAAAAGGCATCTCGTCCATAATACATTTTGTTTCTAGCAATTTCTAAATGCCTCTTTAACACCCAGTTTTCAGCGAAGAATAAGAGCAATTCTTCAACTTTATAACTCATAAAAGAATCTATTTTCTCTACCAGATTGATTATAGATACATCTTCACCGTATTTAATAAGCAATGGGTTAACATCATCTCTGTTCTTATATCTGTTATAAATTGAAAACAGCACGATTAACGCGTTTTCAAATAGTGTTTCGAATCTTCCTGAAGATCCTCTGCCAGACCTAAGTAATTCTTCAATCTCAGAACTTGTGCAATTGTAATTGTTGATTACATCTTTTACGCAGTCATCAAGTTCTATTTCGGTGAAAACTGAACTGGTGATAGTATTATCAATCCAGTTATCCATTGAAATCGGATCGCTAAGATTTAACAATAAACTCTTCCATATTATTTCAAGAGCAAAAGCCATGTATTGTCTAGCAACCACAGATTCCCAAGAAATTGAGATTCCAATAACGCTCTCAGGAAGCAATCCAGCTAACTTTTGTTCGTGATATGTCTGGTATATCAATCCTCGCATTTGTTCAACTGAGGGATTGTGAGCGCTTTTATATACCAAACGAATCAATTCTGCTGAGTCAATAAGAGTTTGATTGTGTAGACGCTGATTGTTGACTGGATCAAAAAAAGATTTCTTTAAGATCCTTTTGCATTCACCCAAATGATTCATAGATAAATTCACTCGCTTCCCCCATTCTTTGAGGACAGATACAGGAACCTGATCTCCGTGAAGACGATAACTCTTATAATACTCAGTATCTTTAACAGCGTCTTCAAAGGCGAGTGCTAGTGGTTTTCCAATACTTTCTGTAATCAAAGGAAATGAATACTTGTTTCCTAGATTATCTACACTTGTGATGTAACCAAGTGTGTCACAACCGGCATTGTAATACTGCATTCCTCCATAACGGGAAACAAAATAATCTTCATTGTAATCATATGCAGTTTTATTAGGTTTTATGTCATACCAAGTATTATCTTTTCCTACGAGATTGTATTGATCTGGTTGACTAGAAAGTAGATTCCCTAAAACAAAGAAGTAGTCATTTCTTTTTAAAAAGTACTTATCAAAATCGCGAACAGTTCTATTCTCTTGCTCTGTATTTCTGAGGTATTCGTAATAGTTCCATACCATGAACGGCCAGTAGAAAGCTCTAGGAGTAACAGTATTGATTACAGGGCACAATTCTGCTTGGAGTGATGTTGTAGCTCCAGTTATTCCAAGATTATCTCTGGTAGTGAATCTTTTTGTTGTGTCATTTAGTATGGGTATCATTTGCACCTCACACAAAGAATATTATAAGAAACGCCCAATACTGTTTGTCAATAATTGTGTATGGTTTTCTACATTCTCAATGGCGTTCTCAGTCATTGTAATAATTTCAGCTCTTGGCATAATCATACCTTCATTTCGACTTCTATCATAAATATTCATCGCAGAATCAACAGTTTGATCTGACTGACCATTAACAATATAAAGTCCAATTACTTTATCATTAAGGTCGGTAGGAGAAATAGAAAATACATATTTATAGGCTAACTTTGGAAGCTGATGCCGCAACACCATATCTTTTGTTGAATACTTAGCGTCAAGAATAAAATAACGCGTGCCGGAAAAATTCGGGTTTTGATATTTAATTATGTAGTCAGGCGTATAGTATTCACCCGAAGTAGAAGTGTCAATGTCAGATTCTATGGAGAATGTGTTATTCCTATATAGACCTATACCATAGTCAGAATCATTTATTCCGCTATAGAGTACTGGTTGATAATAAAGTGTTACTGTCTCTTCACCTCTGGTAAAGGTAAACTCGTTGTTATGAGATGTGTTCCGATATAAAGTTTTCCTTGTAAACTCATATATGATTTTTTCAGATGATTCGAGAACAAAGCCGGAAACTTCAATAAACTTAATAAGCTTTAATAAGATATATAATTCATAGATTTCACTGATCTTTTTAAGACCCAGAATTTGGTTTTGTAATTGAAGACCAATATCAGCAATTTTTAACCACTCATTCATGCAATCATATAATTGCTTGTACTGAGGCACGGACATAAAAACAGCCGTCGGGTTTGGCATTGTTGCAAGTGGAACGACTTTAATGTTGAATATATTGCTGTATGCTAATTGAATGGCGAGAATGCGTTTTACATAATTATCGGTTTGTACTTCCATTTTTCGCAATACATCTATTGTGCTTATATAGATGTAGTATGTCGAGGATATGTATTCATCCTCCTCGTAAGAATCATAATCGTTCTCTTCAATCAATTTCTGGATAGATTTTTTTAGTTCTAGAGTGTCATTAGATAATCTTTCAATAAAAGCTAGTATTGCTCTGTTTTCTGAGGTGTCGAAACTAATTGCATTTTGTGTAATAAGTGTTCTTTCAGGTTGATATCTGTGACCACCAATTACGATTCCGGTATTGGTGTTTGTTCTTCTAAGTTCATCTGGATGTTGGGCAATATATTGAATGGTTGCGGAAGAGACAAACTGAAGCTTATCAAAATAATCTGTCTTCTCAATGTGAACAGTCTTAAATCTGCTGTTAATTTTGAAATATGAATAATTTGTCTCCAATATACCAATTATGCGATTGAGTAATGCCAACTTGGTTTCAATGGTCTTGTTTGTACCAGCAACATTGTCTTTTTCGTATTTGGTTGTATTGCTCTTATTGGTAAGAAGGATTGAATTATTATGGTATATGTATTCAGTCATTCTTTTAACAGACTCATTTCGAATTCCTTTTTTTACCATTACAGAGATAAATGGGCTTTCTAATACACCTCTTTGTCTATTTTTGTAATAAATGAGCTGGAACTTAACATAACCATAGCACTGTTGAAAAACCTGTTCATCTTCTTGCGCAGCGTAAAAACTTCCATCAGGAGATGTGCTAATTGAAACATCGTCATCATTCAATTTTAGATAATAAGAACTCACATCTGAAAAGTCTTCAAAATCAATCTTTATTCTATAATTCTGATCTTGATATACACGAAAAGGGTGGTTCACTATTGTGTTGACAATTGAAGAATCCGAGTCAGATTGGCTCAGTTCAATTATCTGAGAACTATGTTCCGTTATAAGTGTTAACTTTACTTTAGCCATGTCTTATCCAAAGTATTGGAAGAAGTGCATTGTGTTTTCACCACGAGTTATTATTTCATCAAGAAGCGAAGCGGTCATATTAAGGTTTTTATCTTGTGAATATGTTCTAAGTTCCTTTAATCCTTCCTCAACAGTGTCTCCACTTCCGCTTATTTGAGGCAGTATCTTTTGAGAGATAGCATAATCAAGAGCTATGATTGAAGGATCAACCATAACGCTCTCGTCTTTAATCATCAGTTCTGAAGCAACATTCCAATAACGTCTAATTGCAGAGTCAGATCGTGGACTAACTCTTATTCCGATTTTTCTTGATTTTGCGATAAAACCTTCATAGATTTCTTTAGCTGTTCCAGATATTTCTCCTGTATCTTTGCCAAAAACAGAAACAAATTCCGACCACAATACTTCCTTGTTGTCATTTGAAGCAAATGTTGTTGTTTTCCCGAGACCTGTTTGTGCAGTGGGTAATTTAATAACCCAAGCACGATCGATTAATCGAGGTGATAATGATTCCGTAGTATGATCATTATTAATTGTTGCTACAAATCTCAATTCATCAGGAATTCTAAAGCGATATGCTTCTCCAAGATCAATCGAACTGTTTTCATTTAAATCATCACATGCATTCATGAAATCAGCCCAATAATACTCCATTGGACTTAGATTCGCTTCGTCAAGGAGAATAACAAAAGGCCTGTCTGTTTTTGTGCCAGTTGCTTCGAGATTGAGAATGTTGAGCGCGTCAAACAGTCGGCTGTTATTTCTATCGAATTTCTTGGTTAACGGGTTATAGTAACCTATAAAATCTCTTTTGCTTGTCCATCCTCTTTCGACAGACACATCAATGTATCTGTTCGAATCAATAGGAATCTCTGGATCTACATAAGATGATGGAATTGATAGACCTAAAGAGTGTGCAAGAATATTACAAATTGAAGTTTTTCCGGCTCCAGGAGCTCCAGAGAATACTGTTAGGAATCCCTGAGCCAAACAAATAAACAGATTTAGAATTGTGTTTTTATCGTAATTCGGTCTGTAAGAACTAACAGTATTACACAAGTAGTCAATCAGTTCTGATTTTGACATTGGAGCACGCGCATTCTTAATAATTGAACCAACAATTTCTTCGTACTGATGGTTTTCTTGCGCTGTTTCCCATTCAGCTGCTGCTTGAATCATTTTTTGAGAAATCATCCCATCAAAAGTGAGATCAAGAGCTTTTTCAGTTCTTTCACTAAAAATACTGTCGATATTTTTCTCGATAATTTCGCTTTCTATTTTACGATCAGAATTAACACGCTCATAATAGCTGACCTCTTTCTTTAAGTGCTCTAAGTACTCTTGGTCAGTCATAGAACCTTTATATCTCTCGATTTCTTTAATCAGCGAATCCAATTCTTCTTGGGCATTCGAAATCTTCTGATTTAGCTCGTCGTACTCTTTGTTAAGGCGTTCTTTGAGTTCTTCTTGTCTCTTTTCTTCAATAAGTGAATCAAGTTGTTGAAGTTCCTGATTTCGTATAGAGATTTCGTCTTCTAATTTCTGAATCTTTGCTCTAAAGACTTTTATCTGAGGAACAGAACTCAAAAAATCTGCGTTATCAGCCAATAATTGGTATACCGGTGACAAAGCATCAGATTTATAGTTGTTCACCATTATGTTTGCAACCAATTCTGTAATGGTTTCTGATTGTTCATCAAGTTCTTTCTCTGAAGTGAGTATAGTTTTTAATCTTGAAATACGATTCTTTTTTACGTCGGCAGGTATACTGGAACGTCCAGCGTTATAGGAATTTACAATACTATCGATATCTTTCAATTCGATAGTGCCATTATTTGCTACTTTACTTGCGATGCTTTCCTTGAATTCTTTGATGAGTTCTTCATCAGAAATTACATCAAGACAGGATTTAGCTTTTTTTCCGGCATAGAACAAACAATAGTGATCATCCTCAATATAAATTGTTTGGAACTCATTCTGGTCATTTGTTGTCATGATGGTATCAATAAGGAAAAGATCGTTAGTGCGGTCTTTTCTATGAGTGACGACTACGTTTTCACCGTCTTGTTTCCTTTGATAAACCGTGAAAGGGCCAGCAACATATGAACGATTATCAGTTTCAATTACAACACGAAAGTCAGTATGTATTAGCCTATTATCAATTGCCCTATATGACTTATTAAAATCACCTGTTGCTTCAGTCGACTTAATGTAGTAATAAAAATCGAATTTATCAATGGTGCCATATTGAGAAGGATCAAGCTTGGATACGTCTTGCTTGTATCGTGTCCTGTTATATTCACCATTATAGTTTTTATTCTCTTCAAACAATTCAGGCTTAAGATCCACAATATAAAGCTGGTTCTCATCGAATCTGTCAGCGAATGTTGTTCGATCCTCTTTAGAGTTGTATATATTTATGTTTGAAATGTCTGAACCAGGAAACAAATCATATTTTTCAGAAGTGGTAAGTCTAGTTAGCATGCCGTAATCAAGAGAATAGAAGGGCATGAAGTTAACGTAGGAATTAAGGATTTTAACAGTCCCAAGATATCTGCTCATAAGCATCCTCCTTTTGCTGAAAAAAGACTATATATTGGTTAAGGCGTATTTATCATTCAATAACTACAAAGAGCAGGTTTGCTGGATAGCCTGTTATCTATTGCCTTTGGCCCTGTTATGCGTTTTGCAGAGCATTTCACAATTCGATTCGTCGGTTGCTCCGCCTTTACTCCATGCTTTTACATGATCGGCATCCATTTCTGCAGGTTTATAAATACGTGTTTTGTTGGCATTATTACCAACAGCACACAACGGGCAGTTTGAAATACCTTTGCTTGTAGCATCCTTAGTCTGCCTGTCATATACCTTGCGCATGACTGATTTTTCAAATACGCGGATATTAAGCAGCTTTGTATCGGTTTCACCACTGAGAACATATTCCCATATGCCTTTTTTATCGTTTACTTGCTCGTCGGCATATAATTCCTCGATTCTCTTATTGAGCTTTGTAAGATCGTATCTTGTACCGTGATACGTTTCATATAGCCTGCCCCAATCAAGTCCTTGCATTTCGGGATATACTTCCGAGAAAGTTCCATCTATCCAATCAACTACAGAATCAAAATAGGTTTTTAATTCTGTTATATAATCGTGTCCACGTTCATGGCTCATATAAGAACGGCGTTTTTCTCTGTCGTCAGCTTTGACCACTAATGACAAAGCTTTTTCAAGTATTTCCTGTCGTTTGTAATTGCCTTTAAAATAGGTGTTCCACTTCTGCATGTTGGAATTATGACTGTTGGAATATTCTTCTTTGGCTTTGTTAACAAATGGACCGGAGAAGATTGCATTATCGATTTCCTGATTAGTAAGAGGAACACCTGTTATGTTAAGGATCTCAAACCATTCTTTTATTTCTGTTTCTGTACCATCACATATGTATATGGTCAGAGGTTTGTTTAAAAAGAGGTCTTGAGCATCTTTGGGCAATCCGTCCCAACCAGACGTTTTGCCGTTATATTTAACGTCAAATTTACCGAGTTTGAATCTTCCGAGAGACGTTATACGTTGTTGGCCGTCTAGGCACTCATAGTGAAAACTTCCGTCTGGATTATTTATTTTATTAAAATAAATTAGGCCAAGAGGATATTTTTTGAATACGGAATCAATAACTGCTTTTTCTTTTTTTCCGTCATCTTCTGCATATATATAATTGCGCTGATACTCTGGCTGTATTACGAGCTGGCCGTTTAACCCATAAAGACCTTTAGCTTCAGCAGAATTCCATACAAAACCTTCAATAATGTCTTTTACAGTCCAGTCGGTTCTGAGCGTAGTTTCCATTTCTTAGTCCTCCTGAAAATCGTCTGGGTGTGATGCTATCCATGAGGGAGAGTACTGTATGAATATTCTCTGGTATTCGGAATGAACTATATCTCCTTCTGCGTTCTCGAAATAATTCTTGTTTTCTTTTTTGCCTTTTATATTGGCGTTTTCATTTGTTTTATTTCCTGATGAACCGGTTTTTTCTCCGTTAGGCTTTACTTCCCAATAGTCATTATATTTCTTTGTGTCAGGAACTTCGTCATGACAACCGCGTTGAGTTGCGCCTTTTAAGATAAACTGTTCGGTACAATGTTTATCCAAAAAAGAGATGGGAACGCCCATGATACCTTTAAAGTCAGAAGGAATACTATCTGAAAAAGGTACATCTATAGCGTCATAATTATCATAATGTAAATAACCTATTCCTTTGATTTGCTTGTGTTTACTGAATTTTTTGTTGTCAGCAGATGACATAAGTGTCAAAGGTGTATGTCTTCTCCCTAACTCGATATTAGTAAACCATCTAACTCCAGGCACTCTTATAAAGCCCTCGCGATAGTCATGGGAATTAAAATAACTTAGGTTTGTATTTAATTCTAACGGAGAAGTAAAATAGCCGGCACCTCTTACAAAAGGGTTATCAATCCAGATTTTATTACCCATTATAAGAGGAAATATCTCTTTATAAGTTATAGCGTTCATGTTGCCGATTACTGCAAATTGTTTGCCAGCTTCCATTATCCAAGCAACAAATTCTCTAAACAATGAGAACGGCGGATTAGTAATTATAATGTCAGATTCATCACGGAGTTTCTTTACTTCATCGGATCTGAAATCACCATCGCCCTCAAGATACTCAAAATCAAGATCGTCAATATCGATGCGACCGCTTTGATTCTTATCCCTTGTTAACGTGAAAATCTTACCATGAGAGTATGTTTTTGATTCGTCATATTTGCCTGATTCAAGTTCCCAAAGAGTTACTTGTGTTCCAGTTTTGTATTGCTTGGATTCCCTAGCATAAGAGGTCGAAATGAGCTTCTTTATGCCGAATTCTTCAAAATGTTCTGCAAAGTATCTAGTAAAATTGGACCATTCAGGATCATCACAAGGAAGTAAAATTGTTTTGTTCCGAAATACATCTTTGTTGTATTCCACATAAAAATTCATTTCTTTCTGAATGTCTTCATAGAGAGTATAAAATTCGTCATTACGTTGTTTCTTTGCATTTTGTAAAATGTCGTTTGCCATAATTCAGCTCCTTAAACTATCTCGCTGTTATACCCATTCATAAAAATACTATCAAATAATGTGCCCCTTTAATCGTACACTTGAGCTAATTTCATGTGATAAAGATACAACATGAGTACACATATATTATAATATAAGTCACGATTCATTGACATTATTCTCTAGGCATACAATTCAAAACAACAGACGAAATACCCCCCAAAACTACCATGTTAAGTAGTCTGGGGGATGTTTGTAAACTTTTAGTGACTATATGTTTGTAGCATTATCCAACGATGCCAAATCCATAAATCTTACTGCTATCCGCAGAATAGTTCCGTTCTCTTACGGCATCACCACTATTGCCTTCAACCGTATAGATATAACCATTAGCTACCTTGGTGACTATTCCCACATGATTAGGTTTTCCATCAGGCTCCCAATCGAAGAAGATGATCATTCCCGGATAGA
>JAEEGL011042512.1_pt1 | contig 11777 bp, 12 predicted proteins | sample 9134231 | NCBI WGS metagenome assembly JAEEGL01 (sample SAMN16246548, study PRJNA631951) | gut metagenome | biome: gut microbiome; feature: rumen; material: fiber-attached | host: Bos | place: Iran: Karaj | collected 2018-10
ATCCAGATGGATATCAAGATCCACGGTCTTACAAGACCTATCGTTGAGGAGGCTATCCGCCGTGCTCACGAAGCAAGACTTTTCATCATGGATACATGTATGTCAAAGGCTATTGCTGAGCCTCGTAAGACTCTTTCCGAGTACGCACCCAAGATCGTTTCAATGCATATCGATCCTGAGAAGATCGGTGATGTTGTCGGACAGAGAGGAAAGACCATCAACGAGATCATTGCAAGATGTGATGTTAAGATCGATATCACTGATGACGGTATTGTTTCCGTTTGCGGAACAGACGCTGAGGGTATCGAAAAGGCAATGAAGATGATCGATATCATCACCATGGAATTTGCCAAGGGTCAGATCCTTACCGGTAAGGTTGTTTCCATTAAGGAATTCGGTGCCTTTATCGAGTTCGCACCCGGCAAAGAGGGAATGGTTCATATCTCCAAGATCGCTAAGGAGAGGATCGACAAGGTTGAGGATGTTCTTAATCTTGGTGATGAGGTTAAGGTTGTTTGCCTTGGCAAGGACAAGATGGGCCGCATCAGCTTCAGCATCAAGGATCTTAATGACTAAGATCTGAATATATGTTAAGATAAGGATCGTGATGTTTGTATTCACGATCCTTTTTTCATTTATTTATTAGGGGGAAATATGGCTGTTTCTACAGATCTTATGAGCAGGATCAATCAGAATTATTCTGCCATGAGCAAAGGTCATAAGGCTATTGCAAATTATATTACCGACCATTATGAAAAGGCGGCTTTTTTATCGGCAGCCAAGCTGGGGGAGGCGGCCGGTGTCAGTGAGACTACGGTAATGCGCTTCACTTCAGTGCTGGGATATGAGAGCTATCCCAAGTTCCATAGGGATCTTGAGGATATGATGATGAAGATGGTATCTTCCAGACACGGTGAGGAGATGCCGGCACATAACAAGTCTGATTCCGGACTTCTCGGATCGGTACTTACCTCAGATGCCAAGAAGATATTTATGACATTGGACGAGATCGACAGGACTGCTTTTGATCATGCTGTAACTACGATCTTGCAGGCTAAAAGGATATTTGTTATTGGTATCAGAAGCTGTGCGCCCCTTGCATCCTTTTTTGCTTTTTATCTTCAGATGATCTTTGACGGAGTACATCTTCTGGTGACAACAAGTACCAGTGAGCTCTTTGAGCAGATGATCGATATCAACGAGGATGATGTGATAATCGGTATCAGTTTTCCCAGGTACTCCATGAGGACTCTTAAGGCCATGGAGTTTGCCAATTCAAGACGTGCCAAGGTTATAACCATAACTGACAGCGTTCATTCTCCCATGAACCTTTATTCTTCGTGTAATCTGATCGCAAAAAGCGATATGACTACCATAGTTGACTCGCTTGTTGCGCCTCTTTCCGTTATCAATGCGCTTATCGTGATCCTTTGTCAGAATAAGAGAGACGAGGTGGTCAAAAGGATGGACGCCCTGGATCAGATATGGGAGGACTACCAGTTTTACAGTAACGATGAACTTTCCCAGGTGGGTGATTCGATAAGGATCAAATATAAGGATCCGGAGGATGCTCTATGAGCAATGTTATAATAATAGGAGCCGGTGCTGCAGGGCTAATGGCAGCGTATGCCGCCGGAACTGCCGGTCATAGGGTCCACATCATGGAGTCCAACGAAAAGGCCGGTAAGAAGATCTATATCACCGGCAAGGGAAGATGTAATTATTCAAATTCTGCGGACTTTGATGCGTTTATGGATAATGTGGTTTCAAATCCTAAGTTCCTGTATTCTGCCCTAAAGCGTTTTGATGAAAGCCAGATGACGGCTTTTCTTGAGTCGCATGGGTGCAGAGTTAAAGAGGAGCGGGGCGGAAGGATGTTTCCGATCTCGGACCACGCATCTGATGTTACGGCAGCTCTTTTGAGATCCCTTTCCGGACTTAATGTTACAATAGATTATAATACCAAGGTTTCCGACCTTATCATTGAAGAGGGTACCTGCAGAGGCGTTATCTGCGGTGGCAGGGAGTTTAGATCTGACGCGGTAATAATAGCAACCGGCGGCATGTCATATCCTTCCACAGGTTCCACAGGAGATGGTTATACCCTTGCCGAAAAAGCAGGTCATACCATTGTTGCCTTAAGGCCTTCACTTGTTCCGATGGAGACCAGAGAGGACAGGATCCTGTCGCTTCAGGGCCTTTCACTTAAAAACGTTACTTTTTCAGTTTTTGACCGCAGTGGTAAGAGACTGTATAAGGAATTCGGTGAGATGCTTTTCACCCATTTCGGGGTTTCGGGCCCCATTGTTCTATCGGCATCGGCATATATCGGAAAAACCCTTTCAGAAAGTGAGCTTCGGGCATCTATAGACTTAAAGCCGGCTCTTGATGAGAGTGCCCTTGATAAAAGACTGTTAAGAGATATTTCGGCATCACCTCAGAAAAAGGCAAAGAACTTCTTTGACGGACTGCTTCCCATGCGTTTATCAAAATTGTTCTTTGAACTCTGGGGAGAGGAGCCGGAAAAAAGCTTTTGCGATATCACCAAAGAGAGTAGGAAAAAAGCAGTTCATCTGCTTAAAGATTTTTCCATGATCATAACCGGCACCCGTGGGTTTAAGGAAGCTATCATCACCCAGGGCGGCGTCAATGTTAAGGAAATTAACTCCAAGACCATGGAGTCAAAGAAACTTCCCGGACTGTTTTTTGCGGGAGAGGTAATGGATGTGGATGCGCTCACGGGAGGCTTTAATCTTCAGATCGCATTTTCCACCGGATTTGCAGCAGGAGGAGGAATATCATGAGTATCAATATAGCTATAGACGGACCTGCAGGCGCAGGAAAAAGTACTATCGCCAAGGCGCTTTCCAGAGAACTTGGTTTTATCTATGTGGACACAGGGGCTATGTACCGTGCCATGGGACTTTTTTTACAGGCTAAGGGTGCATCACAGGATGATGAAAAGACCATTAGCGAGCTTGCAGAAAAGTGCAGCATTGATATCAAGTATGAAAACGGACAGCAGCGTGTTATAGAAGGCGGCGTTGATGTGACTGACAAGCTTCGCAGCGAGGATGCAGGCAAGTGGGCCAGCGCAACCAGCAGATTTGGAGCTGTAAGAGCAAAGCTTACCCAACTTCAAAAGGATCTGGCTGCCAGAGAAAATGTTGTTATGGATGGAAGAGATATCGGAAGCGCAGTCCTTCCCGGTGCACAGCTCAAGATCTATCTTACCGCCAGTGAGGAGGCCAGAGGAAAAAGACGTTATGATGAGCTGGTTACCAAGGGTGAGACAGCTGATCTTGATCAGATAATTGCCGACATAGCAGCAAGAGATCACGCTGATATGACAAGGGAGATATCACCTCTTGTTCAGGCAGAGGATGCGATCCTTGTTGATACTTCCGACATGTCTATCGAACAGGTTGTTGAGCACTGCCTCGGACTTTGCAGGGAAAAGGGGATTGCTTGATATGGAAGTTATTCTTGCGGATTCGGCAGGATTTTGCTTTGGAGTTAAAAGGGCTCTGGAGATAACCGAGGGTGAAATAGAAAAGGCAGGGGGACGTGTATATACATACGGTCCCCTTATTCATAATGAGATCGTAGTTGATGATCTTGAGAAAAAGGGTGTTACGGTTATGGAGGAAGATTCCGATCCGACTGAATATCCACCGGGAGTTGTGATCATCAGATCACATGGGGTTACCAGAGATGTTATGGAAGGTATCAACGGAGCCGGGCATGTTGTAGTTGATGCCACCTGTCCTTTTGTAAGGAGGATCCATGATCTGGTTTCGGATCATTCTGCTGCAGGAGAATATATAATCGTTCTCGGTGATCCAGCGCATCCTGAGGTAAAAGGCATTGTTGGATGGTGTCAAAGCAAGGATATCTCAGTAATTTCTACAGCCGATGAAGCCCGTAAATTCGAGCTTTTTGACCAAAAAAGTGTATTTTTGGTGGCTCAGACTACATTTAATGTGAAGAAATTTAAAGATTTTGTTGAAATCTTAAAGGGAAAAGGGTATGATATAAATGCTCTGAATACAATCTGCAATGCCACAAAAGAGCGCCAGGAGGAAGCATCCCGAATTGCTGGGGAAGTAGACGCGATGCTTGTGATCGGCGGTAAGCACTCCTCAAATTCTCGAAAACTATACGAGATTTGCAGTGAGCGCTGCAAGGATACAATGTTCATACAGACGGCAGAGGATTTCACGCCGCCTAAGCCATGGTCCATTTCAAAAGTCGGTATTACAGCCGGGGCATCAACCCCAGACATTATTATCGAGGAGGTTTTTAAAAAATGTCAGAATTAAGTTTCGACGAGATGCTGGAGGAGTCTATCAAGACTATCCGAAATGGAGATGTGGTTGACGGTAGTGTTATTTCAGTAAAACCCGATGAGATCGTTCTTAACATCGGCTACAAGTCAGACGGTATCATCACCAGAAGCGAGTACACCAATGACTCTAATCTTGATCTTACAACCGTTGTTTCCGAGGGAGACAATATGGAGGCTATGGTTGTTAAGGTTAACGACAGCGAGGGTCAGGTAATCCTTTCTTACAAGCGTCTTGCTCAGGAAAAGGGCAACAAGCGTCTTGAGGAAGCATTTGAGAATCATGAGGTTCTCACAGCCAAGGTTATCCAGGTTCTTAACGGAGGCCTTTCAGTAGTAGTTGACGAGGCGAGAGTTTTCATTCCTGCATCACTTGTATCAGACAGTTATGAAAAGGATCTCACTAAGTATAAAGATCAGGAGATCGAGTTCGTTATCACAGAGTTCAATCCCCGCAAGCGCCGTATCATTGGTGACCGCAAGCAGCTTCTGGTTGCCAAGAAGGCTAAGATGCAGGAAGAGCTCCTTGGACGTATCAAGGTTGGAGATGTTATCGATGGTACAGTTAAAAATGTTACCAACTTCGGTGCATTCGTTGACCTTGGAGGTATCGACGGACTTCTTCATATCTCAGAGATGTCCTGGGGCCGCGTAGACAACCCCGGAAAGCTCTTCAAGAATGGTGATCAGGTTAAGGTATTCATCAAGGATATCAATGACAAGAAGATCGCACTTTCCATGAAGTTTGAGGATTCCAATCCTTGGAATGATGCATCTTCCAAGTTCGCTGTTGGCAACACTGTTCACGGTAAGGTTGCACGTATGACAGACTTCGGTGCGTTCATCGAGCTTGCGCCCGGAGTTGACGCTCTTCTTCATGTATCACAGATCAGCAAGGATCATGTTGATAAGCCTTCAGATGTTCTTTCTGTTGGTCAGGAGATCGATGCTAAGATCGTAGAGTTCCGTGAGTCAGATCACAAGATCTCTCTTTCCATGAAGGCTCTTATTCCTGATGAGCCTGAGACAGAGGCAGCTGCAGAGGCTGAGGCTCCCGCAGAGGCACCTGCTGAAGAGGCAGTAGCAACAGAGGAATAATTTAACAAGCATTTTCAAAGAGGCTGCGTATTCACAGCCTCTTTTTTAGAAAAGGGGGGATTGAATTGGCACTTGATAATTATGAACAGTTCAAGAACGACGTATACAAACTGACTAAGATCGACCTTTCGGCATACAAGGAAAAGCAGATGCGCCGCAGGATCGATTCCCTGGTTACCAAGAGAAGCTGCCAGTCATATCCTGAGTATGTTAAGCTTCTTACATCTCAGACCGAGGTCTTTGATGAGTTTGTTAATTTCCTTACCATCAATGTATCTGAGTTCTACCGCAATCCCGATCAGTGGAAGATGATGGATGAAAAGTTCATCCCTGAGCTTATCAGCAAGTTTGGCAAGCGACTCAAGATCTGGAGTGCTGCCTGCTCTACCGGAGATGAGCCTTATTCACTTGTTATGGCACTTTCCCGTCATCTTGATCTTAAAGACATCAAGATAACTGCTACGGATATCGATAAGCAGGTGTTGGCTACAGCCAAGACGGGCCTTTATTCTGCCAAGAGTATTGCGGCTGTTCCCGATGACTTCAAGAAAAAGTATTTCACTAAGGTTGGTGCTTCTTTCCAGATCTCAGAGGATATCAAGAAGTGCGTAGAATTCAAAGAAGGCAATCTTCTTCGTGATGCTTATCCCACAGGCTGCCATATGATCGTATGCCGCAATGTGGTTATCTACTTCACTGAGGAGGCTAAGCACGATATCTATGACAAGTTCAACAAGTCTCTTATGAACGGCGGACTTCTGTTTATCGGAAGCACTGAGCAGGTAATGGACTACAAGGAGCTTGGATATATCAGACGTTCTTCCTTCTTCTATGAGAAGGGAACAGAAGAGAAGTAAAAATAAGATGAGCCGGCGTTTTAATACGTCAGCTCATCTTTTTTTATAAGCATTATAATATAATCGGTCAGAAAATCGGCGGTGATCTCAGGAGCGTTTTTATCTATGGAGATATAACAGTTATGTATGGTCGCTTTTTGGCGTCTGGACTTACTGATGCCGGAGGCCAGAGCCTTGGGTACAACCTTGTTTTCAAGGGGAAGGTAGACATAGGATGATGTATCCGCCAGAAAGTAGCGAAGGCATCCGTTTTCCAGAATGAAGGTGCCTGTAAAGGTATCTCCGTTAAATCTAATATGAAGATAACTTCCGTGGATGATCCCATTGACCTGATCACCATCTGCAAGATGACCGTGGAAGATGATCTCACCCTCTGAGGAGGTGTCAAGATCATCAAGTATGAGCAGTCTTTCGTTGGCTGCTTTTTTAATTGTTTCAATGTCTTCGATTTTCATATCTTGTATTTTGAACAATCAGGTGCATTAAGTCAATGTATAAAATTTGTTCTTTGAAAAATACATAATTGGCTTTTTTCTTTTTGGTATTTTTTTGTACACAATATATAGAAGTGGTATAATTATTGCTGTGTGAATTTGTAGCATGGTATATTTGTATACAATTAAACACACAAATACAAAAATGGAGGTAGAGTATGGGAATTGGAACTTTCAAGGGTGGAGTTCATCCCTATGACGGCAAGGAGCTGGCTAAAAACGAGCCCATCGTTGAGCTTAAGCCCACCGGCGAGATGGTTTTTCCGGTATCACAGCATATCGGCGCACCTGCAACGCCTGTCGTTTCAGTAGGTGATTCCGTCCTTAGAGGACAAAAGATTGCAGAGGCCGGCGGTTTTGTTTCCGCCCCCGTATTTTCATCAGTGTCCGGCACGGTTAAGGCCATAGAACCCCGTCGTGTAGCGACAGGTGATATGGTTATGTCCATTGTGATCGAATCCGACGGTAATTTTATTGAAACCGGATACAACGAAGTAGATGATGTATCCAAACTTTCAAGAGATGAGATCATTGGACGTATCAAGGATGCCGGTATTGTCGGACTTGGAGGAGCAGGATTCCCTACTCATGTAAAGCTTTCACCCAAGGATCCTGATAAGATCGATTATATAATCGTTAACTGCGCCGAGTGCGAGCCCTATCTGACCAGCGACTACAGACGTATGGTTGAGAATCCGGAGATGGTGGTTGCGGGTCTGGAGATCATGGTATCCATGTTCCCCAATGCTACAGGTGTATTTGGAGTTGAGGACAATAAGCCTGATTGTATTGCAAAGTTTAACGAGCTTATCAAAGATAAGCCCAGGCTAAAAGTTCAGCCTCTTCTTACAAAATATCCCCAGGGTGGTGAGAGACAGCTTATTCATGCCGTTACGGGCCGTGATCTTAATTCCAAGATGCTTCCCGCAGATGTGGGCTGCATCGTTGACAATGTTGAGACTGTTTGCTCTATCTATATGGCTGTCAAGCAGGGTAAGCCTCTTATGCACCAGATCTTTACCGTTACGGGTGATATGGCTAAAAAGCCTTGTAATTATCTTATATATCTTGGAACCAGTTATAAGGAGATCCTTGAGGCTGCAGGCGGAGTCAAGGGCGATGTAGCAAAGTACGTTTCCGGTGGTCCCATGATGGGATTTGCTCTTTTTGATCTTGACGTTCCTACTACCAAGACGGCTTCGGCTATCCTTTGTATGAGTAAGGACGAGGCGTCTATGTACGAAACCACAGCCTGCATCAATTGCGGACGCTGTGTTGAGGCTTGTCCCGAGAACCTTATTCCTTCAAGACTTGCTGATTATGCCGAGCATGGTCAGGATGAAGAGTTTGAAAAGTGGTACGGCCTTGAGTGTATCGAGTGCGGAAGCTGCAGCTATGGATGCCCGGCCAGACGTCATCTTGCACAGGCTATCCGTACAAAGAAGAAGACTATACTTGCTGCGAAGCGTGCAGCAGCAGCTAAAAAGTAGGAGGTGTAAAGTTGAGCGATTTATTAAATGTCACATCCTCCCCTCATGTAAGAGCCAAGGATGATACACAGCGCATTATGCTCTATGTCATCATCGCACTTCTTCCGGCTACCTGTTTCGGTATCTACAATTTTGGTTGGAAGGCTGCGCTCCTTATCGTTCTTACGGTTGCCAGCTGTGTAGGCAGTGAGTGGGCATGGAACAAGTTACTTCATAAAAAGGATACTGTAAAGGACCTTTCGGCAGTTGTTACGGGACTTCTTCTGGCCCTTAACTTCCCCAGCTCCATTCCCTGGTGGATGGCCATCTTGGGCGGTGTTTTTGCCATCATCGTTGTTAAGATGTTCTTCGGAGGTCTGGGTCAGAATATTATGAACCCGGCTCTCGGTGCCAGAGCATTTCTCGTGATTTCCTTTGCAGGATATATGACTGATTTTTCCGAGTATCCCGGATTTGTTGATACCTTCGGTGGTGCAACACCTCTTGCAACCATCAAGGCAGGCGGTCTTGCTCAGGTTGATATCCTTAGGATGATCATCGGAACCACACCCGGTACCATCGGTGAGACCAGTATGATAGCACTCGTTGTTGGTGCTATGTTCCTTATCCTTATGGGTGTTATCGATCTTAGGATCCCCGGAACATACATCCTTACTTTTGCTATTTTTGTCCTGCTTTTCGGCGGATATGGCTTCAATATGGATTACCTTGTTTCCCAGTTGGCAGGCGGTGGACTTATGCTTGGTGCGTTTTTCATGGCAACCGACTATGTTACAAGTCCCATCACCCCGACCGGCAAGATCATATACGGTATCATACTTGGACTTCTTACCGGTGTTTTCCGTATCTTCGGTGGTTCAGCAGAGGGCGTTTCATATGCCATCATCTTTACCAATCTTCTTGTACCTCTTATTGAGAAGTGGACGGTTCCGAGAGCTTTCGGTATCGCACCTGTTAAAAAGGAGGTGAAGACAGATGAAAAATAGCATTTTAAAGGACACCCTGATCCTGACGGCCATCACCCTTGTGGCAGGTTTGGCTCTCGGTGCGGTTCAGTACATTACTGCAGCGCCTATTGAGAAGGCCAATAAGGCAGCTCTTGAGGAGGCATATAAGTCTGTCTTCCCGGATGCGGCATCCTTTGAGGATTATGCTGATTTTGACGAGGCTGCAGTCAATGAATATGTTCATTCCACTGATGTGGGAACCGATGATGATATTACGGCTATTTCCGTTGCCAAGGATGCATCAGGGTCCGATATCGGATATGTTTTCACTGTTGTAACCCACAAGGGCTACGGTGGAGATATCACTCTTACTGTAGGTATTGATTCTGCCTCCGGAACCATGAACGGATATTCCATTACGGATATCGGTGAGACTCCCGGTCTGGGAATGAAATCAACCGAAGAAAAGTTCATGTCCGAATTCAGAGGTATCCCCATGGATATTACCTCTTATACGGTTACCAAATCTTCTCCGGCAGGAGATGGTGAGATAGAGGCCATCAGCGGCGCTACCATCACTTCCAGAGCGGTAACCAATGCAGTCAATGCAGTTATGCATTATTATCAGGTTATGAATAGCGTAGGATAGGAGGTGAGATGATGAAAGAAGATACAATTTCCGAACGCTTATACAATGGTATTATTAAGGAAAATCCTGTTTTCATCCAGCTCCTGGGTATCTGTCCTACACTGGCAGTAACTACTTCGGCTTTTAACGGACTTGGAATGGGACTTTCCGCAACTGTGGTACTTGCTCTTTCAAACCTTTTGATCTCGGCTCTTCGCAAGGTTATACCCGATCGTGTTCGTATGCCTGCCTTCATCGTAGTCGTAGCATCATTTGTTACCATTGTTCAGTTTCTTGTTCAGGGCTTTTTGCCTGAACTTTACAAATCGCTTGGAATCTTTATTCCCCTTATCGTTGTTAACTGTATCATCCTGGGACGTGCGGAGAGTTATGCTTCCAAGCATTCCGTTGTTCTTTCCTTCTTCGATGGTATCGGTATGGGACTTGGCTTCACACTTTCACTGATCTTTATAGGTGGTGTGAGAGAGATCCTGGGAAGCGGAGCCTTCTTTGGATTCCAGCTTCTTCCTCTGGCTGACAAAGCTTCGGGAACTATGGGTTATACACCAATTTCCATCTTTATCCTGGCACCGGGAGCCTTCTTTGTACTTGCACTTCTGGTTGTTATCATGAATGTTGTAAGGGCTAAGCAGGAGGCAAAAGGTAAGCCCCTCAGTGCGGCAGGCAATGGATGTCTTTCAGGTGAGTGCTCAGGCTGTGCCCTCAGTGCAACCTGCAGCGGTAAGACACAGGCAGTGGCCGTTGAAGCAACAAAAGGAGGTGAGAGCGCATGAATCCGGTTGTAGAACTTGTGCTGATCTTTATCGGCGCTTCCATCGTTAACAATGTACTTTTATCCCAGTTTTTGGGCCTTTGTTCCTTCCTCGGTGTTTCCCGTAAGGTTGAGACATCCGTAGGTATGGGCGGTGCGGTTATCTTCGTTATAACCATTGCATCTCTTGTGGCAGGACTTTTGTACAAATTCGTACTCGTTCCCACGGGATTTGAGTACCTTCAGACCATCGTATTCATTCTGGTCATCGCAGCTCTGGTTCAGATAGTGGAGATGTTCCTTAAGAGGTATATTCCTTCACTTTACAGAGCACTGGGAGTATTCCTTCCGCTTATTACTACCAACTGTGCAGTTCTCGGTGTAGCGCTTAAGAACGTTACCAACGGATACAACATCCTTCAGGGAGTTATCTATGGTATCGGTACAGGTGTGGGATATCTGATCGCTATCGTGATCCTTGCAGGTATCCGTGAGAAGATCGAGCATAATGACATTCCCGAACCTCTCAAGGGGTCCGGAATCGTACTTATCACTTCCGCACTTATGTCCATCGCGTTCTTTGGATTTGCCGGAGTTATATAGGAGGGAGTAGAAGATGAGTGGAATTTTACTTGCCATGGTCATCATCGGAGTGATCGGCTGTGTGATCGGCGTACTCCTTTGCTTTGCTTCCAAGGCTTTCTATGTAGAGGTGGATGAAAAAGAGGCTGCCGTTCTTGAAGAACTCCCCGGTAATAACTGCGGAGGCTGCGGATATCCCGGATGCTCGGGACTTGCAGCGGCTATCGCCAAGGGAGAGGCTCCCGTGGGACAGTGTCCTGTAGGGGGACCTCCCGTAGCTGCCAAGATCGCATCTATCATGGGTGTTGACGCAGGCGATCTTACACGTATGGTTGCATACGTTAGATGCAGCGGCAATTGTGATAAGGCTAAGTCCATCTATAAGTATACCGGCGTCAACGACTGTGTAGCAGCTGCAAACGCTCCCGGAGGCGGCCCCAAGGCCTGCAATTTCGGATGTATGGGATTCGGAAGCTGTGCGGCAGTTTGTGAGTTTGGTGGTATCAGTATCGTTGACGGTGTAGCTGTGGTTGATAAGGAGGCCTGCAGGGCCTGTGGACAGTG
>JAEEGL011982862.1_pt1 | contig 11777 bp, 6 predicted proteins | sample 9134231 | NCBI WGS metagenome assembly JAEEGL01 (sample SAMN16246548, study PRJNA631951) | gut metagenome | biome: gut microbiome; feature: rumen; material: fiber-attached | host: Bos | place: Iran: Karaj | collected 2018-10
CGAGCAGGCCGTCCCCCGTGGCGCGGCGCCGCCACGTATAGGCGACGCCGAAGCGCACCGAAAGTACGGGCGCGTGGACGCTCCCCAGCGGCTGCGGATTGGAATCGAAGAGTGTCGTCATGCAGCGCATCGCGTGGAACGACTGCTTGGGGCGGATCACGCGATGGTCCTTGTCCGCCAGCAGCAGCCCCTTGCGGTTGATTTCACCGCCAGGGCCGTTCTGGATGGTCTGCAGATGGTGGAAGTCGCAAATGGTGAAAATCGACGAGTCGACCCCAAGGGCATGGTCGGTAATGTAATGCCGCAGATTCCACTTGCACTGGCTCAGTTCCGTCCACGGATACCCTTTCAGCGAAAAGCGATGCGTCTGCTCGGACGGGGCGCCTGCCTCCCCCTGGCGCAGTTTGCCGCGCGCATGGTGGTAGTCCAGCGCCATTTGCATGCCGCGGTAGACGTCCCCGACCAGGTCGGGGTTGCTCTTGTAGGAGTGGAAGATGAACCAGTCGAACTCGTCCAGCGCGCCGCGCTCGGCGAAGAGCCCGAGGAACTTCCCGAAACGCCAGGCGTTGGAGAAGTCCGCAATCGACAGCGCCCCGATGCGGGCCTCTGGCAACTCCTCCCGTATGGCCCGCGTCGCCACGATGTCGAAGTCCACGATCTCCGCGTCCGTCGCGTTCTGGCGGCCGCTGTCAGGCTCGTTCCACATCGCGAAGTCATGCACCCGCCCCCGAAAATGCCGCACCAGTTCACGCACCCAGCGCAGATACGCCTGGAGCCCCTCCCCTGTCGGCAGCGGACTGCCGATGTCGCCGCTTCCTCCGCCGACATAGATCGGATTGCCGTAGCCAGTCTCCAGCAGCGGATTCATGTGCATCGCCAGCGCCGCGTCCACCTGCGCATCCAGCCATGCGAAGTCATAGACGCCAGGCGTCTTCTCCGTCTTCGCCCACCCCGCCTGGAAACGCAGCGTCCCCACCGCCAGCTGCGGAATATAGTCCTTGTAGGCGTCGAAGTCCGCAAAGCCTCGGTCCAGCGTCTCGCACCCCAGCGTCCAGCATTCGCGGTTCGGATCCGCCGAGGTCTTCAGCGCCAGTTCGCCAATCTGCGGAAAGCCAATCTCAATCTGTTGAACCATCTCAGTCTATCCTCAACTCCATTGCAAAACTTCTTTGGCGCATCCCGAAACACAAACGCCCCGCCAAGTGGAATGGTTCCTTCCACTGGACGGGGCGGGAATGCGGTCGCGTCAGACCAGGCTATTTGGCCTCGTCATCCGACGGCGCGGCCTCCTCGGCAGGAGGCTCCGCAGGGGCCTCTTCCGCAGGGGCCGCAGGGGCTTCCTCGGCCTCGTCCTTCTTGCCGACTTCAAGGGTCTCGGCCGCGCTCTTGGCGCGGAAGGCGGCATCCAGGGCGCCACCCAGGCCACCCAGGTCGGAAGTGTCGCTCGAGAAGGTCGCCGCCGCCGCGGGCTTGCTGCTGGCAGGCGTCTCCTCACCCTGGAAGTTCGCCGCGCTCTTCATCGAGAGGCCAATCCGGCGCTCCTCGACGGAGATGTTCTTCACGCGGGCCTTCACCACCTGGCCGACCTGAACCACATCCTTCACGCGCGCAACGCGCTCGTCCGAAAGTTCGGAGATGTGGATGAGCCCGTCGATGCCGCCTTCGAGTTCCACAAAGGCACCGAACGACGCAAGCTTCGTGACCTTGCCCTCCACCATGTCGCCGACCTTGTACTTGCTCTGGATGTCCTGCCACGGATCGTCCGTCAGCTTCTTCATCGAGAGGCTGATGCGCTGGTTCTCGGCATCCACCTCCAGAATCACCGCCTCGACCTCCATGCCCTTCTGCAGGATTTCGGACGGATGGTTGATCTTGCGGATCCAGCTCATGTCGGAGACATGGATCATGCCGTCGATGTCGTCCTGGATCTGAACGAACGCGCCATAGCCCGTCATGTTCCTGACCTTGCCCTTGATGCGAGTGCCGCTGGGATACTTCTCCTTGATGAGTTCCCACGGATTCGGCTGCGCCTGGCGCAGACCCAGCGAAATCTTGCGGGCCTCCTTGTTGACGCCCAGCACGACCGCATCCACCTCGTCACCCTGCTTCATCACCTCGGAGGCGCGGGCGACCTTCTTCGTCCAGCTCATCTCGGTGACGTGGATCAGGCCCTCGATGCCCTCCTCAAGTTCCACGAAGGCGCCGTACGGCATGACGTTGACCACCTTGCCGTGGACCTTGGAATTGACGGGGTACTTGACGTCCACGGTGTTCCACGGATCGCCTTCCTTCTGCTTGAGGCCCAGGGAGACGCGGCCGCGCTCCTTGTCCACTTCGAGGATCATGACCTCGATCTCCTGACCCTGCTGCACCACCGTGTGCGGATCGGTGACGCGGCCCCAGCTCATGTCGGTGATGTGCAGGAGCCCGTCCATGCCGTTGAGGTCCACGAACGCGCCGAAGTCGGTGATGTTCTTCACGATGCCCTTGCGGATCTGGCCGCGCTCCAGCTCGTCCAGCAGACGCGCGCGCACCTTCTGGCGCTCCTCCTCGAGGATCTTGCGGCGGGACAGCACGATGTTCTGGCGGTCGGTGTTGATCTTGAGGATCTCGAACTCGAGTTCCTGGCCGATGAAGGTCTCCAGATCCTTCACCGCGCCGACATCCACCTGGGAACCAGGCAGGAACGCCTCGATGCCGCCGACATCCACCAGGAGACCGCCCTTGACGCGGCTCATGATCTTGCCCTTGATCAGCGAGCCCTCGGCATGGTTCTCGACAATGTCGTTCCAGGTCCGCTGGGTCTCGGCCTTCTTCACATTCACGAGGGGGGTGTAGCCCTCGCCTTCCTGACGCTCCAGATACACCTCGATGGTGTCGCCGATCTTCAGATCGTCAAAATTGCGCAAATCGCTCCGGTCGACGAAACTCTCGGCCTTGCCGCCGAGGTCGACCTGGACGCCCTTGTCGTTCTTGGTGACAATCTTGCCCTGATAAATGCTTCCCTCCTTGAGGGGCTCCTGCTCCTTCTGCTGCAGAAGTTCTTCCATCGAAGGCATGTTGTCGAGGTCAATGTTACTCATGTTGTTGGGGTTGGTTGGTTTTGGGATTCTCGGAAACGCCGCGCCGCGGACAACTTCGGCACCCGCCCAGGCGGCGCGCATCCATCTCGGGGCGGGTGAAAACTGAAACTGCTTAATATACTCTGTATTTCCAAAAAGCCAACCCCGCCACGCAAAAAAACAGCCCTTTGGACGGGACTTTGGACTTTGGACGGGCCCTGGGACTTTGGACTTCGGACTTTGGACGGGACTTTGGACTTTGGACTTTGGACGGGCCCTGGGACTTTGGACTTTGGACTTCGGACTTTGGACGGGCCCTGGGACGGGACTTTGGACTTTGGACTTTGGACTTTGGACGGGCCCTGGGACTTTGGACGGGACTTCGGACTTTGGACTTTGGACGGGCCCTGGGACTTTGGACTTCGGACTTTAGCCCCCCCTTTCACCAGCACATCCCTTAAATCTCTTGAATCCCTTTTATCCCTGCTTTTCCACCCGCCCTCCGCCAATCCCCAGCCCCTACCGCTCCTTCTTCATCCACAAGGCGTCGCCTGGGTCGGGCGCGGCAGTCTGCGGCGCATAGAAGCGCCCCTTCCAGCGCCAGCCGCCGTTCCAGGGGAATTCGACCGCCGCGCCAGTCAGCGGCGTCAGCAGATTCCATCCTGCCTGGAGCGCGGGCTGCGCGTCAGCCGCGGTGCCATGGAGCACCACTTCGGCGGGCGCGGAAGCATACAGCCAGTAGGCGCGCCCAGGTTCAGGCGTGCCGCGCAGGCGCACGAAGGCGCCGCCCTTGGCGGCGCGGGTGAAGAGCGGATAGGCCGCCAGCGCGGACAGGCTCTCCGCATCTGGCACCACCGAGACGCCGACCAGGTTCCAGCCCGCCTTCAACGTGACCGTCTGCGTGTAGCCCCGCGTCACCGTGACGGTGCACGCGGCCGTGAAGCCGCCGTCGCAACTCGTCGCCGTGATGACCGCGATTCCCGCGCCATGCACGGTGACCACGCCCGCATCGTCCACGGTCGCGACCGCCTCGTCGCTCGAACTCCAGCGGAACACGGGACAGGTGGCGTCGGCGGGCACGGCCGTCGCGGTCAGCGTGAAGGTCGATTCATGCTCGCCATCGTAGTCGACTGCCTGGCTGGTCGCATCCAGCGACACCGCCGTCACTGGCGTCCACGGCACCTGCTTGAGATCCTGCCACTCGGCTTCGACCTTCTGGTTGACGGCGTAGAGCGCCGCGCCATCCGCCAGAAGCCCGGTGATCTCGGCGGTCTCCCCCGTCGCCGAGTAGTCGCAGCGCGCATCGCCCTCGACCTCCTGCGGGGCATCCATCCCAGGCAGATACGCCCACACCTTCGCCGCGTTGCTCAGAAAAAGCAGCCCGCGCCATTTCGCGAGGCCGAAGCAGCGGTTGTCCGTGGTGTAGAAGCCCTGCCAGCGCCCCTCCATCGTCAGCACCTCCTGCGCCTCGCCCGTCGGCGCGTCGCACGCGCACAGCGCGACCTCGCCGCCCGCCTTCTCCAGATACGCATATACCTTGCCGCCATGCCACGGCAGCGCCGTGTCCTGCGCCCGATGCCAGAAATGGCCGTTGAAGCGGTCGCTCGTCCCGCTCAGCGTCGCGTCGTCCCAGGTCGTGTGGCCAGTCGCCTGGATGCCCGCGTCGTCCAGCAGGAAGTTGCTGTGGCTGACATAACTCGAACGCAGGGTCTTGTTCGTCATCACGGGGTCGTCCCACGTGCAGTCGACATGGTAGGATTTCCCGTCGATGTCGACCAGGTTCCAGGCGTGGTTAAGGGGGGCGCCCGCGCGAACGAAGTCCGAGCGGATCCCCGCGAGCTTCAGCAGGTGGCTGTACGCGCGGCTGTAGCCCGCGCAGACCGCCGAGTGGTCCACCAGCGCGCCATACGCGGTCTGGTTGTGGTCGTTCGTGCTGATGCCGGCCATGTTGTAGGAGCAATGCGTGATGATGTAGTCGTGCAGCGCCAGCGCCTTCGCGACGTCGTCCATCCCCTCCTCGACCACCGCCATCGCCTTCGCCGTCTCCGCGCGGAAGTCCGCCAGCTGCGAGGCAAAGAGCGCAGAGTCGGTCGTATAGTAGGTCGGCTTCACCGTCGTCACCAGGCCGTTGCGGGCCCCCAGCAGGAGCACCGTGACATCCATGTTGAAGCACTCGCCGTTGAGATCGCGGATGTAGGAGATCACATCTTTTGCATTTTTCTTCTCCGTATCTGTTCCGTATGGCAATTTGAAGGCCGAGATGTCGATGGTCTCCTGCAGCGCCAGGACGCCCGCTACCACCACATCCTCGAGGCTCGCGCTATAGCCAGATGGCTCCGCGTTCGGCGCGGGCCTGCCCGCCAGCGACCGCGCCGCTGGCCTGCGGTTGCGGTTGAAATACGCCGATTCGCGCAACTCCCTGGGAAGCGTCGACAGCCCGCCCGTCGCCAGGTCGGATGCCACCGCCGCCAGCGGCGCCAGCACCACCATCCACACCAGCAAATGCATGCTCCATTTTCTCATGGCGTCTCTCCCAAATGCAGAAACCGCATGGTCCAACGCGGCCTTTTGACAGGGCCGATCCTCAGATCGAACCGCGGACGGGCTTGTCCTCCTCCAGGCAGAACGGCCCCGCCGTAAACGGCCGCGCGTCAATCCACGCGCCGTTCGTGAAGTCAGGAATCGCCACTGGATGAGACCCCATCGCCACCGACTCCTCCGAAAGCGCGGTGATCGACATCCACGCCGCGGAGTCGTAGACGTCGATCGGCGGCTGCACCCCGTCCCGCACCGCCGTCAGGAAGGCCCGCAGCACCAGATAGTCCATCCCGCCGTGCCCCGACTTCACCCCCATCGCGAGGTATTTCTTCCACAGCGGGTGGTCGTACTTCTTGTAGAGCTTGTCGATCTCCACCCACGTCTCGGGATCCCACGCCACGCCGCGCTTCGGAGTGACCCCCTCGATCGACACCGCGTGCTTGTCCTCCATCCAGATCCCGCGCGTCCCCTGCAGCAGATTGCCGCGGCTGTACGGACGGTGCAGCGAGCAGTCGTGCGTCAGCACAATCGTCTCCCCGCGCGCGCATTTGATGGTCGTGGTGACCACGTCCCCCTCCGCAAAGCGGCGCGACGCCAGCGCGTCGCGCTCGCCGCGGTGCTGGCGCGCCCAGTCGTTCAGCCCCACCGCCTTCGAGGCCGTCGAGGTGAGATACAGCATCCGATTGCCGCGGTTGATGTCAAGGTATTTCGCGATCGGCCCCAGGTCGTGCGTCGGATAGAGGTCGCCGTTGCGGTGGCTGAAGTTCGCCAGGCGGTAGTGGCGGTTCTCCAGCCCCATGTCGATCTCCTCGCGAAGGTCATGGCGGTAGCCGCCCTCCGCATGCACCAGCTCCCCGAACAGCCCCAGCCGCGCCATGTGAAGCACCGCCAGCTCGTCCCGCCCATAGCAGCAGTTCTCCAGCAGCATGAACGGCTTCCCCGTCTCCTCCGACGTATGCACCAGATCCCAGCACTGCTGCACCGAATAGGCCCCGCCCACCTCGCTCGCCGCATACAGCCCCGCCCGCAGAGCATCCAGGCAGATCGATGCATGGCTCTGCCACGACGAAGTCACCAGCACCGCCTGCAGCCCGGGCGTCTTCAGCGCCTCGCGGTAGTCCGTGAACCCCAGCGGCGACGCCTTCCCCGCATCCGAGACCAGCTTGCGGCCTTTCGCGACACGGTCCGCGTACTTGTCGCACACCGCCAGAATGTCGACATCAGGCATCGTCGCCAGCAAGTCCGTCAGACTCGCCCCGCGACCGCTCATCCCGATCACCGCAATCCGTATCCGATCCGATTTCACCGCCATCTCCATCTCCTGTTGAAATCCCCCACCCCGTCCATGCGCATTAGTATAACGCATCTTCCATGTTCTGCCCCCAATATCCCACCCGCATTGTCGCATCCCAGCCGCGACAAGTTGTCGCACTTTCGGCGCGCCGCCGCACCCTCCCTCCCCTGGAATCCCATTTGGCACGCCCATTGCTTATGTGCTTTTGTCGTTTTTGATTCCGTCGTCTTCAAGATTTACCAAAACACAGTTCAGGAGGAACACAGATTATGGCAGACAGCAAGATTAAAGGCAAGGTTCTGGGCATCGACTTGGGCACCACCAACAGTTGCATGGCAATCATGGAAGGCTCCGAGGCCAAGGTCATCCCGAACGCGGAAGGCCACCGCACCACCCCGTCCATCGTCGCCTTCACCAAGAACGGCGAACGCCTCGTCGGCGAACAGGCCAAGCGCCAGGCCGTCACCAACCCCACTGGCACCATCTACTCCATCAAGCGCTTCATGGGCCGCAAACTCGCCGAGTGCCAGACCGATGTCGCCCGCGTCCCCTTCAAGGTCGTCGCCGCCCCCAATGGCGACGCCTGCGTCGAAGTCGGCGACAAGCGCTACTCCCCGCCTGAAATCTCCGCGATGATCCTCCAGAAACTCAAGACCGACGCGGAGGCCTTCCTCGGCGAGACCATCACCGAGGCCGTCATCACCGTCCCCGCCTACTTCAACGACTCCCAGCGCCAGGCCACCAAGGACGCAGGACGCATCGCGGGCCTCAATGTCCAGCGCATCATCAACGAACCCACCGCCGCCTCCCTCGCCTACGGCCTCGACAAGAAGAAGGACGAGAAGATCGCCGTCTACGACCTCGGCGGCGGCACCTTCGACATCTCCATCCTCGACCTCGGCGAAGGCGCGGTCGAGGTCAGGGCCACCAACGGCGACACCCACCTCGGCAGCGACGACTACGACGCCGCCGTCATCGACTGGCTCGCCAACGACTTCAAGCAGGCCAACGGCATCGACCTCAAGGCCGACCCCATGGCCCTCCAGCGCCTCAAGGAGGCCGCCGAAAAGGCCAAGTGCGAGCTCTCCTCGGCCATGACCACCGAGATCAGCCTGCCCTTCATCACCGCCGACGCCACTGGCCCCAAGCACCTGCAGGTCTCCCTCACCCGCGCCAAACTCGAGCAGATCACCGACGACCTCAACCAGCGCACCAGCGTCCCCTGCCGCAACTGCCTCGATGACGCCAAACTCTCCACCAGCCAGATCAACGAGGTCGTCATGGTCGGCGGCATGAGCCGCATGCCCAAGGTCCAGAAGACCGCCGAGGAAATCTTCGGCAAGACCCCCAACAAGTCCGTCAACCCCGACGAGTGCGTCGCCATGGGCGCCGCCATCCAGGGCGGCGTGCTGAAGGGCGAGGTCAAGGACGTGCTGCTGCTGGACGTGACCCCGCTTTCGCTGGGCATCGAGACCCTGGGCGGCGTCTTCACCAAGCTCATCAACCGCAACACCACCATCCCCGTCAAGAAGAGCGAGATCTTCTCCACCGCCGCCGACAACCAGCCCTCCGTCGAAATCCATGTCCTCCAGGGCGAACGCGAGATGGCCGCCGCCAACAAGACCATCGGCAAGTTCCACCTCGACGAAATCCCCGCCGCCCCCCGCGGCGTCCCCCAGATCGAGGTCACTTTCGACATCGACGCCAACGGCATCCTGAAGGTCTCCGCCAAGGACCTGGGCACTGGCAAGGAGCAGAAGATCACCATCACCAGCGACAGCGGCCTCACCGAGGAGCAGATCAAGCAGATGGTCAACGACGCCGCCGCCCACGCCGACGAGGACAAGAAGCAGCGCGAGAAGGTCGACACCCGCAACCAGGCCGAATCCCTCGTCTACCAGACCGAGAAGCAGCTCAAGGACAACGGCGACAAGATCCCCCCCAACGTCAAGTCCTCCCTCGAGGCCGGCGTCGCCAAGCTCAAGGACGCCATCAAGTCCGACGACACCGACCAGATCAAGGCCGCCATGGCCGCGATGGAGAAGGACATGCACGCCTTCGCCGAGGAGCTCTACAAGAACGCCAATCCCAACGGCGGCCAGCCTGGCGGCGCGGGCGGCTTCAACCCCGCCGACTTCATGAAGCAGGCCCAGCAGCAGCAACAGCAGCAGGGCGGCGCCGCCCCTGGCGGCAGCGGCAACGGCGGCGGCGACGGCCCCGTCTACGACGCCGAATTCAAGGACAAGCAGTAACCCCATTTGGATCCCGATGATTCCAAAACGCGGCCTGGCTCCACCCGCCAGGCCGCCGCAACCTAGCAAAACACCCCAACCCAACAAAAGAGGAATACCACCATGGCTATCCGTCCCCTGGGCGACCGCGTCCTGGTCGAACCCGTCGAAGAACTCGAGCAGCAGAAAGGCGGCATCTACATCCCCGATTCCGCGAAGGAAAAGCCCCTGAAGGCCAAAGTCATCTCCGTCGGCCCCGGCCGCCGCGACGACAACGGCAAGCTCATCCCCGTCGACGTCAAGGCAGGCGACTTCGTCCTCACGTCCAAATACGGCGGCACCGAAATCAAACTCGATGACAAGGATTACAAAATCCTCTCCTCCAGCGACATTCTCGCCGTCATCGACTAACCCGCAAAGAACATTTTCAACGAAGGAGTAACCACTACCATGGCTGCCAAGCAGATCCAGTATGACAACGAAGGCCGTCAGGCCATCCTGGCCGGCGTCGCCGCCCTCTCCAAGGCCGTCAAGGTCACCCTCGGCCCCAAAGGCCGCAATGTCATCATCGACAAGAAGTTCGGCTCCCCGCTCGTGACCAAGGACGGCGTCACCGTCGCCAAGGAAATCGAGCTGCCCGACCCCTACCAGAACATGGGCGCCCAGATGGTCAAGGAAGTCGCCTCCAAGACCAATGACACCGCCGGCGACGGCACCACCACCGCCACCGTCCTTGCCGAGGCCATCTACCGCGAAGGCCTCAAGAACGTGACCGCAGGCGCCAACCCGATGGACCTCAAGCGCGGCATTGACAAGGCCGTCGACGCCATCGTCGAGGAACTCGGCAAGCTCTCCAAGAAGGTCGCCGGCAAGGCCCAGATCGCGCAGGTCGCGACCATCTCCGCCAACACCGACGCCACCATCGGCAACATCATCGCCGACGCGATGGAGAAGGTCGGCAACGACGGCACCATCACCGTCGAGGAAGCCAAGACCATCAACACCACCTGCGACGCCGTCGAGGGCATGCAGTTCGACAAGGGATACCTCTCCCCCTACTTCGTCACCAACCCCGACGCCATGACCTGCGAACTCGAGAACGCCCTCGTGCTCATCCACGAGAAGAAGATCTCCAGCCTCCAGGACATGCTGCCCCTCCTCCAGAAGGTCGCCCAGCAGGACCGCCCCTTCCTCATCATCGCCGAGGACGTCGACGGCGAGGCCCTGGCCACCCTCGTGGTCAACAAGCTCCGCGGCTCCCTCAAGATCTGCGCCGTCAAGGCCCCTGGCTTCGGCGACCGCCGCAAGGCCATGCTGCAGGACATCGCCGTCCTGACTGGCGGCAAGTGCATCACCGAGGATCTCGGCATCAAACTCGAGAACGTCCAGATCGCCGACCTGGGCTCCGCCAAGAAGATCACCATCGACAAGGACAACACCACCATCGTCGAGGGCGCTGGCAAGTCCTCCGACATCGCCGCCCGCGTCTCCCAGATCCGCCACGAGATCGAGAAGTCCACCAGCGACTATGACAAGGAGAAGCTCAAGGAGCGCCTCGCCAAGCTCGCCGGCGGCGTCGCGGTCATCAAGGTCGGCGCGGCCACCGAGGCCGAGATGAAGGAAAAGAAGTTCCGCGTCGAGGACGCCCTGAACGCCACCCGCGCCGCGGTCGACGAGGGCATCGTCCCTGGCGGCGGCGTCGCCCTGATCCGCGCGGCCGCGGCCATCGACGGCCTGAAGCTCTCTGGCGACGAGGCCACGGGCGCCGACATCATCAAGCGCGCCATCGAGGAACCCCTCCGCCAGATCGCCGCGAACGCGGGCACCGAGGGCTCCATCGTCGTGATGAAGATCAAGGAGACCAAGGGCTTCGAAGGCTGGGACGCCGCCACTGGCGCCTACTGCGACCTCCTGAAGGCAGGCATCATCGACCCGAAGAAGGTCACCCGCTGCGCCCTCCAGAACGCCGCCTCCGTCGCTGGCCTGCTCCTCACCACCGAGTGCATGATCACCGACATCCCCGAGAAGAAGGAAGCCGCCCCCGCCCCCAACCCGGGCATGGGCGGAATGGGCGGAATGATGTAAGCCGCACTTCCCTCTGATCCCATAAAACCACCGCGCCGCCGGACGGCTGCGACATCCTGTCGCACCCCGCCCGGCGGCGCTCTTTTTTCCCTCGCCCCCGATGAGTGCGGCGCGGGGGGTGCGGGGGCGGCAGCCCCCCGTCGTTTGCATGGCTGGAAGAAGGCGCCAGCCCACATATCCACCCCGCCCCGCGAAGCCAACCCGCCCATAACCCGCGCACCGATCCCGCTTGCCCATCGCCCACAAATCACCCCGCCGCCGCATCTACCCAGCGTGTGCCAGCGGGCTTGCCCGCTGGCAAAGCCACGCCACGCCACCGCCGAGGGCGGAGCGGGGGGTGCGGGGGGCGAACGCCCCCCGTCGTTTGCATGGCTGGAAGAAGGCGCCAGCCCGCACCCGTGCCCCCCCCCCCCAACCCCCCCCCCCCCCAAACCCCCCCCCCCCCCCCCATCAACAAAAAAAAAAAAAACAACCCCCAAACAAAAAAAAAAAATAAAAACAAAAATAAAAAAAAAAAAAAAAACAACATCAATTAATTTATAGAATATTAAAAAAAAAAAAAAAAAA
>JAEEGL012294962.1_pt1 | contig 11777 bp, 8 predicted proteins | sample 9134231 | NCBI WGS metagenome assembly JAEEGL01 (sample SAMN16246548, study PRJNA631951) | gut metagenome | biome: gut microbiome; feature: rumen; material: fiber-attached | host: Bos | place: Iran: Karaj | collected 2018-10
AAATACCGAAGGTGGTGGCGTCAACCGTTGTCAGGATTTCCACCAGCGGCCAGAAATCCGGCATGCCCCGCAGCAGTGTTTCACTGATTGATTCACTGCCGTTGTATTCGATGAATACCTGCCCGGGGTGGTAGATCGTATCCAGTTCCCGCATCTTCTCCACCGTCAGTTGGGTGGAGGCATCAAAGAATTCGATAAAGGCGTTATGCTCATCCAGGAACTTTTCGTCATACCCGGTTTCACCCTGTTCAAAGCAGAGGATCAGGGTCCTGCCGGCACCTTCCATGAACTGCTCATCATTCATCGTATCCTTGATCAGCGTTGTCTTGCCGCTGTCAAGAAAGCCGGTGAACAGATAGACAGGAGCTGCCATTATTTCACTCCGAACAGATCCTTGATCAGTTCAAGATCGACCTTTTCGCCGATGATGGTGATCAGACCTGTATAGGCCGGTGTACCGGTGCGGATTTCAGTGTCACCCGGGACATAGTCGAAGAACAGCCAGCCGCCGTCCTTGTCCGGGACAATACCCTTGGCTCTGACGATGTTTTCGCCAAGACCTGCCAGGGCGGCTTTCAGGTCGTCTTTGGAATACTTGTTGATGGTTTCGATACCGATCGAATCGAAGACTTCATCGGCATCATGCTCACCATGGTGATGGTGATGATGGTGATGCTCATGTTCATCCTCGCCGAGATAGATCCGGTTGCCTTCGCTCAGGCCTTCATTCGGATCGGCATGCTTGTGGTGGTGATGATGCTCATGTTCCTCATCATCGTCATGGTGGTGATGATGGCACTCACACTCTTCACCATCTTCATGGTGATGATGGCACTCACATTCTTCACCGTCTTCATGATGGTGGTGGCACTCGCACTCTTCGCCATCGTCATGATGGTGGTGGCATTCGCACTCTTCATCATCGTCATGATGGTGGTGGCATTCACATTCCTCACCGTCTTCATGGTGGTGATGGCACTCGCACTCTTCATCGTCATCATGATGGTGGTGATGATGCTCGTGCTCTTCTTCCTCTTCGTCTTCATCCTCATCTTCGCCGAGGTCTGCCGGGAAGCCGTCGGTAGCACCGGTCATGGCGTCAAAGATGATCTTGCCGTCAAGTTCATCCCACGGGGTGGTGATAACCCGGGCATCCGGATTCAGTCCCCGGATGATGGCCATGTCAGCTTCCAGTTTTGCCCCGTCGACATTCTGGGTACGGGACAGGATTACACAGGTCGCTGTAGCGATCTGGTCATCGAAGAATTCCCGGAAGTTCTTGTGGTAGATCTGGCAGCGGGCAGCGTCCACAACGGTGCTGTAGCTGTCGATTTCCAGGCCTTCAACCGTACGGATGGCCCGCAGGATATCAGAGAGCTTGCCGACCCCGGACGGTTCGATCAGGATCCGGTCCGGATGATAGGTCTCCACCACCTGGTACAGGGCCGCCTCAAAGTCACCCTTCAGTGTGCAGCAGATGCAGCCGCTGTTGATTTCATTGATCTGGATACCGGCTTCTTTCAGGAAACCGCCGTCAATGCCGATTTCGCCGAATTCGTTTTCCACCAGGACAACCTGTTCACCCTGGAAAACATCCTTCAGCAGTTTGGCAATCAAAGTTGTTTTCCCGGCCCCGAGGAACCCGGAAATAACATTCACTTTTGTCATGTTTTCAACCTTCTTTCCGTAATTTTGCAATTGCATTATACAACAGCCGTCAATAATAATAAGGAATTTGCCCGTATCCGGTGTCCTGCGGGATCACAAAATTCACACAGAATAAAAAAATAACAGTATAATGTAAAAGTATTCAGCTTAAGGAGACAGGAACATGGCTAGAATGATCAACGCGGACCTCCTCAGGGAAGAACTGCATAAGGCTGCAGAGGAAAAAGGATCTTTTGACGAAGAAGTCTTTACATTGAAGGAAATGGAAGAACTGATCAACGCGCAGCCGCAGACCGGATATGAACGCGTGACCCGCTGCAAGGACTGCATGGAATATATCGGTGCTACCGGCCGCTGCCGGCGCTGGGGTGTCCACGTCAAGGATGACAACAACTTCTGCATGTACGGGCTGTTCCTGAAAGGATACAGGAAATACTGAGACCAAAAGAAAACCAGTGAGAGTTCACTGGTTTTTCCATGCTTCCGGGCCGAAATGACGTTTCAGAATGGCAATGATATCGCTTTGTGTAACCAGCTTGTCGCTGGCAATCCGGGCGGCCAGTTCACTGAGGCTGTCGGTCTCCGGATGGATATCGTATTCATTGAGAATTTCCCAGGCCAGGGAGTCTTCGCTGAGTGCACACATATATTTGTTTCTCCTCGGCATTATTGTATGCCAGCCGAAAACAGAATGCAAAGGGGATGCCCGGCCGGATTGTCCGCCTGTCCGGTTTCGGGTAAGATGGTAATATCAGAAGAATCGGAGAACTGCTATGGAACTGCGCCGCATTGAAGAAAAAGAGCTGAATGACTTCGTCATGAGCAGCCCGGATGTGCATTATATGAAAACAGGCATGTGGGCCCGTTTCAAGGAAAAAACGGCTCATGACCGGCATGCGTTTTTCGGTTTTTATGAGGAGGACCGGCTGATCGGAACGGCAATGGTGCTGCAGAACAGCTGGCTGGGCCACAGGTATCTCTATGTCCCATGGGGCGTATGCATGGACTACGGGGATGCGGAACAGGTCCGGAAAGCATACCGGCTGCTGCAGAAACATGCGGATGAGAAGAAGGTTGCGTTCCTGCGGGTGGATCCGAACGTGGTCCGCTGTCACCGGACAATTACCGGGGAGCCGGTGGATGACGGCTTCAGCAACGAGATCATCACCGAAACCCTGAAGGAACTCGGTTACATGCATAAGGGCTACGGTTATGCCTACAATGGTTCATGGACCAACCGGTATACACTGATCGCGGATCTCTCGGCCGATCTGGACACAATCTATGCCCGGTACGCCAAAGCCCGCCGGACAGCACTGAACCGGCACGCAGTGATCGGGGTGTCCACCAGGCTGGGTGATGAGCGGGATATCGGCACGCTGATGGCCCTGGAAAAGCAGCTGACCGAACAGGATGGTTTTGCGCCGCATTCCCGGCAGTTCTTTCAGGGACTGCTGGATTGCTTTGGTGAGCATGCGGTCATGTATGTGACGGAGATCCGGCTGGATGACATGATCAGCGGGATCAGCGACGAACTGGCCGGAAAGAAATACCGGAAAGATCCGGAAGCCAGGGCGGCCAAGGAAAAGGAGCTGGCCAGGGCAGAAGAGCTGAAGCAGGCATACGGGAGTATCGTGCCGGTAGCCTGCGGTCTCTTTATCCGCTGCGGGGATTATTCCTGGGACCTCTATACGTACAATCACAAGGAATTCAACTTTATCAAACCGGTGGACAGCCTGCATGCGTTTGCCATGGCCGACATGAAAGCCCACGGGGTGCTTCATTACGACATGTGCGGCTTCAGCGGGACAGCTTCAAAGGAAGACCCATACTACGGCCTGTATGCCTACAAGCGGTCGTTCGGCCCGGAGTTCATTGAGCAGATCGGGGAGTTTGACTACGTCCGCCGGGAACGGGAGATGAAGCGCTTCCGGTTTGAAAAACTGGCAGTAAATCACGTCAAGCGCCGTTATTGGGCGATGCGATACAAGAAAAAGCAGAAGTGAAAAGGAGGAACAGACAGATGACAGGAGCAGAGAAAGCCTGCGCGTTTCTGAAGGAAGCGGGCACTTATTTCCTGGCAACAGCCGAAGGGGATCAGCCAAGGGTGAGACCGTTCGGGACAGCCCATATTTTTGAGGGAAACCTCTACATCCAGACCGGACTGAAGAAGGACGTGGCCAGGCAGATGCTGGCTTCACCGAAAGTGGAGCTCTGTGCCTTCCATGACGGGAAGTGGATCCGGATTGCGGCAGAAGCAGTGGCTGATGAGAGAATCGAAGCCCAGGAGAGCATGCTGGCGGATTATCCGTCGCTGCGGGGCAGATATCAGCCGGGTGACGGGAACAACGTTGTCTTCCGGCTGCAGAAGGCTACGGCAACGATCGCTTCCTTCACGGCCGAACCGGAAACCTGGACTTTCTGAGCAGGGCTGCAGGAAGAACAAAGAAATGCGGGATAACCCGCATTTTTTATAATGGCTTTTCCGGCAGGATCAATGCCGGCTGCTGCGCAGTTCTCTGAGTTCCTTCTGGGCGGCATCGAGACGTTTCTGCAGGGACCGGCGCTGCAGCTGCCACAGAAAGGTCCGGATTTTCGTGGTGATGCGCAGGACCTGTTCCTTGTTGAAGGAAACGAAAATGATGATAAAGATCTGGACGGCAAACGACATGACGGTATAGAAGTATTCACCCCGGGCCAGGAAGTGACCGGCCAGACAGTTGGAGAGAATCTGGATCCAGGATGCCGCGCCGATGCAGAAGCCGAAGTGGGAAACGGTCAGATCGGTTGTGGAGGCGATATACGGCACTATGCCGTTGGGCACACCCGGTACAAGATAGCCGAGAGCGATAACGAAGCCGCTGTGGGCAGAATTGATTTTACTGCCGAGCCAGGTCTGCCGGGATTTATCCGGCAGCAGGTCATAGACCCGGTCACCGAGCTTGCGGGCAGTGAAGAACACCAGCATGTTTCCGGAGACGAAGCCCAGGTAGGTCACCAGGAAAGCTTTCCACCAGGAATAGATCAGGCCGGCTGAGACCTGGATGGCCATACCCGGGATGATGATGCTGATGACCTGCAGGATGGAAAGCGTGAAGACAATCAGCAGGCCTTCCCATTGGCCGCTGCGGTTGAGGAACTCACTGATTTCCTCCTGATTTCCATGACTCAGCAGACGGAAAATATCCGCAAAGTGCGGACCATATACTTTCAGAATTAACAGAAGGGTGCCTGCGACTACTGCCGAAATGGCAATGACAGCCCCGGTCTGTTCAAGCCGTTTTCCCGTTTTCATCGTTGTATTTCAATCAGTGTACCCGTTTTCATCCGCAGATCATACAGATAATCGGGTCATCCTGTCCAACTCTTCATTGGCATAATTATAAGAAAAGTTTGTGTGAAAGATGTGTGAGGACAGTGTATTTTGCGTTTTTTTTATGTGCTTTTTCCGGCGGCAGTTATGGCATTGTCTGAAAAACAGACGCTTCAAATAAAAAAAGAAAACACCCGCAGGCGTTTTCTTGCGAATGCTTATTTCAGGAAATCGGCAGTGTATCTGACGAAGAATTCCACAATCGGCAGGAAGCCCTTTTCCTCATAGAACAGCTTGGTGTTATGCAGGTTGTGGGCTGCGTCCGGACGGTCGGAGGAAGCGCCGAAGTTGAAGTAGCATCCCGGATATGCCTGGGTGAAGTAGCCGAAGTCATCGGAACCCATACCCGGATATTCCGGCTTGACAACTTTCAGGCCCATTTCTTCCATGACGCGGTAAACCTTCTCGGTGACTTCCGGTGTATTTTCAACCGGTACGCAGCCGGCGATCATTTCCACCTTGGCTTCCGCACCGGAAGCGGCGGCGATGGCTTTGGCGATGGTCTCCATCTTGGCCAGCACTTCTTCGAGTTCTCCCTTGTGGAAGTAACGGATATTGCCTTCCATGACGCATTCATCCGGAATGATGTTGTAGGCAGTGCCGGAGTGAATCATGCATGGGCTGATGACCAGCGGGTAGAACGGCTCATGATAATTGGAAGGGATGCTGCAGATCTTCTGCAGGATTTCCGTTGCCGGGCGGATCGGATCAATGGAGAGGTCCGGACGGGAACCGTGGCCGCCGCGGCCGCGGACGGTAATCCGCCACTGGCAGTTGCCGGCATTGGCCGGTCCGGAGATGGCCGAAGTAACATACGGATCCAGCGCCGGGGTCATGTGGTTGGCAATGACTTCATCAACGCCGCCCCTGCTGTTCAGGTATTCAATGATTTCCTGCGGGCCGCCGCCGCTGATTTCCTCAGCGACCTGGAAGCACAGATAGACAGTGCCGGACAGTTCATCCTTCATCTCGGTCAGGCACTTTGCGGCTGCCAGAAGCGTTGCCGCATGGACATCGTGACCGCAGGCATGCATGACACCCGGGACGGTGGACTTGAATTCGGAGTCGATTTCTTCCTGCATCGGCAGGGCATCGATATCCGCACGGATAGCCAGACGCTTGCCCGGCCGGGCAAACTCAATGCGGCCGACCACATTGCGGTGGCCGACGACATCAAACGGGATGCCCATTTCGGTCAGTTCCTGCTGGATCCGCAGGGAAGTCTTTTCCTCTTTCAGGGAAAGCTCCGGATACATATGGAAATGACGGCGGATGGAGATCATGTAATCTTCATATTTAGCTGCTAATTCATGGATATTCATTCAATATACCCCTTTCGTCTGTTTCAACTATAGCACTGATCAGCCGGTGAAATGCCGTTTTCTTGTCAATGCAGGTATGTCCGCAGAGGGAATTACTGCGTTTTTTTATTTTCAGCAGGGAATCATGCGGTCACTTGCGAATAGTACTTATGAAAGGGGATTTCGGGGATGGAACCCGAAAAGGACAGACATGGAAAAACTTACCTACAGAGAATTTGTCAGATATCTGAGTGAAAATATACCGGCGGTGATGGGACCGGGCTATGCCGGGGCCGAAGTAACAACCGGCCCGGTGGCCAAACTCGGAAGCACCTACAAAGGGCTCTCGATACGGCTGCCCGGGCAGAAAGCGGCCGTCAGCATCAATCTGGATGATCTTTACGGGGATTACCGCAATGGTAAGGCAGTGGAGGAAATTCTGGGAGAAACAGCGGAGAAAGCCGCAAAGGTACCGGTACAGGAGGACCTCGGCTGGCTGGAGAATCTGGCAGAAGTACAGCCGCATCTGTTTGTCAGGCTGAGCAATGCGGTTATCAACCGCGACCTGCTGCAGAAGGTACCGCATCGCCGCATCACGGATCTGGCCCTGACTGCGCATGTGGAAATCGGCATGTCCGGCGAGAAAGAAGTGCTGTGCAGCACCATGGTGAACAACAGCCTGCTGGAGATGTACGGGATAAAGGCAGATGAACTGATTGACCTGGCCCTGGAAAACAGTGTGTCCCGGATGCCGGCGCTGATTGAAAGAACAGATTATTTCATGCGGCGCTGGAACCTCTCTGAAAGCGGGAATGGGAAGACGGAGCTGATGACGGTTACCAACCGGCAGATGATCAACGGGGCTGCGGTGCTGTTCTATCCGGGGGTCCTGGATACACTGGGCCGCACCCTGGGAGATTATTACGTGATTCCTTCCAGCATTCATGAAGTGCTGGCGCTGCCGGACAGCCAGGCAGACTTTGAAGGGCTCACTGACCTGGTCAGGAGGGTTAACGCCATGGCAGTCAGTCCGCAGGAAAAACTCTCGGATCATCTGTATCACTATGACTGCGTGACAGAGAAATTCGAGACAGCAATAGCTTACCGCCGGCGGTGCGGTATGGATAACGGGGGAGGGGAGCTGAAAGCATGAAGGACAAGACGAAGAAAATCATGGCTGTTCTGCTGGCCGGGTTCCTGCTTTGCACAGGCATGAATCTGCCCGCAAATGCCGAAGAAGGGGAAGTGACGGAAACAGTAATAACGGAAGAAGAACCGCCTGCCAATCCGCAGGAGGATCCGCCGGAAAGCATTAATCCGGAGGCGGAAGTCACGGAGACTGACACGGCGGCATCTGCCGAGCCGGAGGAAATATCCGGGCCGGACCCGGCAGAGGAACAGGAAGCGGATGCCGGACCGGAACAGGGACTTGCCCTGTACCGGGCTGATACAGCAGCGGATATGGCCGCGGCGGTGGCGGTGCTTTCGGACAGCAGTGACGCCAGGGTAGTCATTTACGGCACGGAAGAAGTACCGGCAGGCCTCAGTGTGGAAGGACAGGCAGTAGCGTATGATGACGCGGTAATCATCTGCCTGGCCAGTCCGGAAGCGGTGGAAGAAACACTGGCCGCGGCCGAAGAGGCCGGCAGTGCGGCTGTGCGGGATATCCGCATGAGCGTGTGTGAGGAAGAGACATTTACGCCGGCAGACGGGGTTCTGCAGGACGCGCAGAACGGGTTGGCCATGCAGACGGCAGAAGGCAGCCGGCTGGTGGCGCTGATTGATACCGGCGTCAATGATCTGGCGGCTGTTTCGGTGAATCTGACTGATGATCCGGACAGGGATCATCATGGCCACGGGACCAGGATGGCGGAAATCATTCTTTCCGCTGCCGGCGGCCGGGCATCGATTCTTTCCATCAAGGCTTTCAATGATGACGGCACAGCCTCACTGGCCAACGTCTATGCAGCGGTGAAATATGCCATGGCATCCCATGCCGATATCATTAACATCTCGGCCTCAGTGCCGGATTCGGAGAATACAGCGGCCCTGAAGGAACTGCTGCAGGAAGCCGTGGCACAGGGCATCACCGTAGTGGCTGCGGCAGGCAATGCGGCGGCGGATGCCGGCGGCTTCTTTCCGGCTAATGTGCCGGGGGTGCTGACTGCCGGCGCAAGGACGGAAACCTCCAACTTCGGACCCTGTGTGGATTATTACATCAGTGCCGCATCCACCTCTGAAGCAGCCGCGAAACTGTCCGGTTTTGCGGCTGCCGGAAACCTGGCAGGCAATCCCGAACTGTTCAGTGCGCATGATCAGGAAGAAGGGGAATATGTACCGCACCTGCCGGTGGCTGACCCCTCCGATCCGTTCCGTCTGTATGTCAATGACGACTGTTATACAGCCCCGGGCTGCGTTGTGACCAAAGAGCGCTCCGGTATGTATAACGGGCATTACATCACATTTTTTCATGCGGCCAATGCCAGTTTTCTCTGTTATGAGGAAAACGTGCCGATACTTGACGGGGCGTCCTATGTCATAGACTCGTGGGATGTCAATCCGGATGATGCGCTGCTGGCCGCGTATGCCTATGGCGGCGGGGCGTTTGTGGATGCCCAGCTGGCGGTGTGGGGCGTCAACCGGGAAGAAACGCTGAACAGGGCTTATGACTGGGCAGCCGGACTGGCCGGCGGCGCAGTATCCTATAAACCGCATATGGAAGGGCCTTCCGTCTATGTGCCGGGAGAAACCCTGACGTTTACGGACATGGGCGGCAGACTGGGTGATTACCGGTACCAGGTGGCTGGGGTGGAGCTTTCCGGCGGTGATGATCTTCATCATGAAGATGTGGCTGTTTCACTCTCGGGCAATACCCTGCAGGTTACCGTCAGTGAGCAGGCTGCGGAAATGCCGGAGAAGATCAGAATCCGGCTGAAAAGCGCAAAGGCGAACATCGCCCCGCAGTCCAACTGCAGCGGCGGCATTGCGCATTCACCCGGTTCGCAGACGCTCCTGTTCTGCGGGCGGGTAGACGTGACCCCGGGCGAAACTTATGCCGAAGCGGAAATCGAGATCAGCCTGGGTGTGCACGGCCATGCGGAGCTGCATAAAATCGATCAGGAACGCGGCGGGGCACCGGCACAGGGTGACGCTGACCTGGGCGGCGCGGTCTTCGCCGTGGTGAACCGCCGGAACGGCCGTACGGTTGAAGAAATGGTCACTGATGAAACCGGACGTGCGGAAAGCGGGGCGCTGAAGTGGGGCGATTATGAAATCCGCGAAGTCTCAGCCCCGGCGGGTTACTTCCTTAATCAGGAATGGGAAGAGGCATTTGACATCCGCACAGACGGCTATATCTGCGTGGCGAAGGATGTTCCGGAAACGGTTATCCGGGGCGGTATTGAAATCAATAAACTGGACGCGGACCGTTTCCGGGCGGGCATGGAACCTGCCGGCCGGCCGCAGGGTGACGCTACCCTGCAGGGGGCGGAGTTTACGGTCTGGAACATTTCCCGCAGTGATATTTACTTCGGCAGTCAATGGATACCGGCGGATGAAGGGGCAGCGGAAAACAATGCCGTCATGACGCTGACAACCGATGAAAACGGGCATGCCGAAACCGGGCCGGAGGAACTGCCGTACGGAACCTACCTGGTCAAGGAGACAAAAGCACCTGAAGGTTATCTGGACAATGATGACTGGCAGGCGGTCATCGAGGTCCGGGAAGCCGGGCATATGTATGATGCCGGGCGGGACAATGGCGATCCGGCCGGACAGATGCGGGACGAAGTGATCCGGGGCGGTATCCATTTCCGCAAAACAGATGCGGAAAGACGGCTGCCGCAGGCCCAGGGTGACGCATCGCTGGCCGGGGCGGAGATATCCATATTCAACATCTCCGCAAATGACGTGCTGGCCGCGGGTGCCTGGATCAATCCGGGGGCAGCACCACCGGCCGGCAGCCGGCATGTTGATCTGCTCCACGGGGAAAAGGATCCGCGTTCATATGCCGGCATGGAAAAAGTGCTGACGCTGACAACGGATGAAACCGGCCAGGCCGGTACAGAAAGCCGCTGTCTGCCTTACGGGACATACGTGGCGGTTGAAACAAAGCCCTCGCAGGGATACCTGCTCAATACACAATGGCAGGCAGTCTTCTCGATCCGTGAGGATAACGTGACACTGGATCCGGCAGATCCGGAGTCAGCAGAAGAAGATGCAGGAAATCATCAGCTGGCTGAACAGGTTATCCGCGGTGACGTGCGGGTTGTCAAGGAAGACAGCGAATTGGCAGCGCTTGATATTGACAATCCTTCTCAGGCCATCGGCGGGAAGAATCACCAGGCGCTGCGGGCCGGCCATCTCAATGAAATTGAGTTTACCATCACGAATGCTTCGCGTCTTTCCATCCTGGCGGATGCCGGAAGTCTGACGGAATACCAGCCGGGTGAATTCGTCCGGGTCATTACGACGAAGTATGATGAAACGCTGGGAAAGTACACAGCTGAGACGGAAGGGAAAGCACTGCCTTACGGCACCTACACCATTCAGGAGACAAAGACGAACAATGCCTATCTGCTGACCGACGGTACCGTGCAGACGTTTGAAATTGACCGGGACGGTGAAATTGTTGAAACAGATACGCTGACGCATCATGAACAGCGGCCCGGTACGCTGATGCGCTTCCGTGACCAGATCAGGCGCGGGGAGTTCTCCTTTGTCAAAACCGTAGGCTATACCACGGACCGGATCCGAACCCTGTGGGTTCTGGAAAACGCGGCTTCCGGGGAACGGCATGTACTGATAACGGATATCAACGGGGAATATCGTTCCGATGATCTGCCGCATTCCGAGGCAGTCAACGCCAATGACGGCCTGCTGGCGGGCCTGGACAGTTATGAAATACCGGTGAATCTGTCTGCCGGGCTCAGGGATAAAACCATCCGTGAAGAATGCGGCCTGTGGTTCGGCCTGGCGGAAGACGGGGACATGGCGGCCGTGGATGACACTCTCGGCAGCCTGCCGTACGGACAGTACATCCTTCATGAAGTCCGTACAGACCTGAACGAAGGCCTGGAACTGCAGCAGTTCAAATTCAACATTGTCAAAGATGCCAAAACTGTGGACCTGGGGACGATCACCGATTACGGCATTACCCTGTCCACTGCGGCCCGGGATGGCATCAGTCAGGAACAGACAGCCGTGGCCGGTCTGCAGATGAAACTGATTGACCAGGTCCGTTACCACGGGGTTTCCGATTACGGCACATACCGGCTTAAGACAACCCTGGTCTATGCGGACAGCGGGGAAACCGGTACGGATGACCAGGGCCGGGAACTGGTCCGGGAGACCGCGGTCGAGCTGAAGAAACTGTCCGGCATGCTGGAAGTGGAGATGGTCTTTGACGGGGCTGTTCTGGCCGGGCGTGACGTGGT
>JAEEGL014019526.1_pt1 | contig 11777 bp, 9 predicted proteins | sample 9134231 | NCBI WGS metagenome assembly JAEEGL01 (sample SAMN16246548, study PRJNA631951) | gut metagenome | biome: gut microbiome; feature: rumen; material: fiber-attached | host: Bos | place: Iran: Karaj | collected 2018-10
AGGAATAGGCAACACTATCAGGGTCTCCCTCACCGAGGATCCGGTGAATGAGATTCCGGTTGCCAGGTACCTTGCGGACCGATATGACGGTCTCATCGGCTCGTCCATGGCTTCCGTGAGAATCTCCGGACGCAAGGCCGAGGCTACATACGACTCCCCTTCCAGGGAGCGTCTCATCCTTGACGTGGCATGTGACTTCGGGAAAAGACTTCTTGACAAGGAACTCGACGAGATTTCAATAGACGGCATATACCGTGACGAGGACGGCAAGGAAGTGTCCATAGCCGGATCAGGCCTCGCCGAATATCTGGAAGACGAGCTGATGCAGGCTACGCGCAGACGTTTCTACAAGCCTGAATATATTGCATGTCCAGGCTGCGGAAGGACGATGTATGACCTGCAAGGTGCCTTCGAGGCTGTAAAGGCTCGCACAGGCCACCTCAAGGACGTGGTAATCGCCGTGATGGGCTGTATAGTCAACGGTCCCGGTGAGATGGCTGACGCTGACTGGGGATATGTCGGAGAGGGCAACCACAAGGTCTCCATATATCACGGAAAAGAGCCTGTCCTTCGCCACGTACCTGATACGGAGGCTGTAGACAAGCTCGTAGAACTGATAGAAGCTGAATCAGCTTCCAAGAAATAAGCTATTTAAGTTCGGCAATCACTGTCTCGCTTGCGACTGTAAGGTCGCCAAGCTTGACTTTTATGTCCGCATCAAGCGGAAGATACATGTCGATACGGGAACCGAACTTGATGACACCGCACTGGTCACCGGCCTTGACCTCATTTCCCTCTTTTGAATAGCATACGATCCTGCGGGCGAAAGTGCCGGCAATCTGCTTGAAGAGGATTTCGTCCTTACCGTTGCTGAGCGCAGTTGACGAATGCTCGTTAAGCTCGGAAGCCTTAGGATGGAAAGCAAGCAGATACTTGCCTGGGTGATACTTGTAATAAGTAACCTTTCCATCTATAGGCCAATAGTTTACATGCACATCGAAGAAGTTCATATAAACCGAGACCTGGATACACTCCTTCTTGAGATACTCTTTCTCGAAAACCTTTTCAACTACAACAACCTTTCCATCAGCCACTGATGTTACAAGATTGCCTGTACCGAGAGCCTTTCTCTCAGGAACGCGGTGGAACCAGGTAACGAATCCCATGAAAACAACAAGCAGGACAATCAGGACAGTCCTGATGATGCCGGGATCCAGAAGCCACAATAACAAGGCTATGCAGGAGATTGCGACGAGCCACGCCTTAAGAATGGTACCGTAGCAGTCTTTTTGGATAACAAATCGCATAGTCGTAAATAATATTTTGAATGAAAATTATATCAGATATAAAACGAGCAAGTAGATCACTCCTGCAGGGAAAGCGAACAGCGTGCTGTCGAACCTGTCCATCATTCCGCCATGTCCCGGAATCACGGATCCCGAGTCCTTGATGTCATGGCAGCGCTTCCACTGCGACTCGAAAAGGTCTCCGTACACTCCGGAAACATGCATGACGATCGCGAGGATCGCGCAATGCACCAGCGGGAACTTGAACATTCCCGTATATCCGAGGATCACGGAAGCGATGATGGCGCTGACCATTCCTCCCCAGAAACCGGCCCATGTCTTCTTCGGGGAAATCTCCTCGAAAAGCTTCTTCGGGAACCTCTTGCCGAGGGTGAGGCCTGCGCAATAGGCACCCACGTCAGAAGACCATATAATGATGAAGAAGCAAAGCAGAAGCCTGCCGGAGAACACTCCATGGTCGAATGCTATCAGATTGGAAAGGGAAAGCGGCACTGCGATGTACAGCAATCCGGTATAGATGTGGGAAAACAGGTCGAAGCTTGACTTGTCCTTGGCATACAGGGAATTGGTCATCACCACAAGCACCGGAATCAGGGCGACGGCCACATATCTTCCGGGGATCCCGTATGCGGAAACCAGGAAAAGCAGCAGGAACAATATCGCGCCCGCTCCTATTGCAAGGCCCCTTGAAACCTTGTACCTGTCACCCATCGTTATATGGTAGAACTCCGACAGCATCGTACACATTATGAAAAGGAACAGGGCCGCAAACAGAAACTTGTTCACGGTCAGTCCGAGTATCATGAGGACGACGAACACTACGCCGGATATTCCCCTAGTCAACGAATTCTTCATGATTATTTCCAGGTTTAACCTTTGGTCCGAGTATGGCCTCGAGGTCGTCGGCCATGATGACCTCCTTCTCCAGCAACAGCTCGGCAACCTTAGTGAATCCTTCCATATTGTCCTTCAGGAGCTGGACCGTCTTCTGGTGCACGGACTCCACGAGGTCCTTGACCTCCTGGTCCATGATCTCGGCAGTCTTCTCCGAATATGGCTTGGTAAGATTGTATCCGCGTGAGCCGGATGAATCATAGAACGAGAGGCTGCCCACCTTCTCGCTCATTCCATAATACTGGACCATGGAATATGCGATGTTGGTAAGTCTCTCCAGGTCGCTCAATGCTCCTGATGCAGGCTCCCCGTTGATTATCTCCTCAGCGGCGCGGCCTCCGATCAGCACGCACATCTCGTCAAGCATATATGACTTTGAAGATATCTTCCTGTCCTCAGGAAGGCTCCAGGTAAGGCCGAGAGCCTGGCCACGAGGGATTATGCTGACTTTCAGAACCGGATCGGCATGAGGAAGCAGCCAGCCAACGACGGCGTGGCCTGCCTCATGGTATGCGGTAGTGCGCTTTTCGGCAGGAGACATCACAGTGGCGCTCTTTCTCTCGAGTCCACCGATGATGCGGTCCACTGCATCCATGAAATCCTGAGTCTCGATTTCCTCCTTGTTCCTGCGGGCGGCAGTAAGGGCGGCTTCGTTGCAGACATTGGCGATATCGGCGCCGGAGAAGCCCGGAGTATGCTTGGCCATCGTCTGGATATCGAAATCCTTGGAAACCTTCAGTCCGCGCAGATGAACATTGAATATTTCGACACGCTCCTTCATCTCAGGCAGGTCCACATGGATCTGACGGTCGAAGCGGCCGGCACGCATAAGCGCCTTGTCAAGGATATCCGCACGGTTGGTAGCGGCGAGGATTATCACACCGCTGTTGGTATCGAAACCGTCCATCTCCGTAAGGAGCTGGTTTAGCGTATTTTCCCTTTCATCATTTGAAGAAAAGCCGACATTCTTGCCCCTGGCACGTCCCACAGCGTCAATCTCGTCGATGAACACTATACATGGGGCCTTCTCCTTTGCCTGACGGAAGAGGTCACGGACGCGGGACGCACCCACGCCTACGAACATCTCCACGAAATCGGATCCGGAAATAGAGAAGAAAGGCACATTGGCCTCGCCGGCCACAGCCTTGGCAAGAAGGGTCTTGCCGGTGCCCGGAGGGCCTACGAGGAGGGCTCCCTTCGGAATCTTTCCGCCGAGGGCGGTATATTTCTGAGGACAGCGGAGGAAGTCCACGATTTCCATGACTTCTTCCTTGGCCCCATAAAGGCCGGCAACATCATTGAAATTGACGTTCACCTGGTTCCTGTCAGCGAGCTTTCCGGTAGATTTTCCTACGTTGAACACGCCTCCAGGGCCTCCGGCGCCGCCTCCGACACCTTTGTTCATACTCCTGAACATCCATACATAGAGCAGGATTAGCATCAGAGGCAAGAACAGCCATTCGAGCACATGGCTCCACATCTGGCTGTCATTTTCCATTATGACCTTGAACCTTGATTCCTCAGGAAGGGCTTCGTTCAGTTCGCCGAACACAGTCTCGGGATCAAACTTGCTGGAGACCATGAAAGTGAAGTGAGGAGACTTCGGAGGAACTTCCCCACCCCATTTGTCGGCATATTTCGCAATCTTGTCAGGAGCCACGGTGACCGTACCACGGAAATCATTCCTGACGAAAACGATCTCCCTGACGTCTCCTGCCTTGATTATAGACTCAAGTTCAGCCCATTCCACTTTCTGCGGGTTGGCCTGTCTCTGGCCTAACAGAAGATATCCTATACCCAGTATGAGCACAAGATAGAACCAGGAAATGCTGAGGTTGAACCTGAAGCCTTTGTTTGATTTGTTGTTAGCTGGCATTTCAGTGTCTTTATTCTACGTCTTTCACCTTCCTTCCGGCGGCCTTGCGCGCAGCGGCTCTCACCTTGGAGGCAGCCTTCGGCTTCACGCGTGAAGATGCGGCCTTCTCCGCTGCCGGAGCCGGCTCGTCGGAATACTCCTTACGTTTGGCATCGGCCCAGAGATCCTCGAGACGATAGAAAGCACGGTATTCAGTAAGAAATATATGGACTACTATGTCACTGAAATCAAGTATGATCCAGAAATTATTCTCCAGGCCCTGCATGCGGGTAACTTTGCGCCCGAGCTTCTCTTCCATCTTCACAAGGACGTTGTCTGCAATAGCAGATACATTGGTAGTAGAATCAGCGCTGCAGACAATGAAATAATCTGCGATAGAAGACTCCACCGGCCTGAGATCAAGCGAAACGACGTTCTGTCCTTTCTTTTCAAGCATCGCCTCGGCGATTGTCTTAACGGGTGATATACTCATATTAACTCTAGTTTTCTTATCTTTGTGACAAATTTAATCAAATTCTGCACCAATGGAAAAAAACTTTGTCATAAAGTGGCTTGACGAGATAGATTCCACCAACAGCGAGGCTCTGCGGCATATCGGAGAGCTTGACAATTTGTCAGTGATCGCTGCCAGGAACCAGACCGCAGGTCGAGGCCAGAGAGGCAACAAATGGGTCGTGGAACCGGGCGCAAACCTTACTTTTTCCATAGTGCTGAAATTCGCTCCGGGACAGCTGAAAGTCCGTGACTGCTTCTGCATCACCGAAGCCGCGGCCCTGGCTGTCGCAGGCATCCGCGAAGCAGAGACCAGGATCAAATGGCCCAACGACATCTACGTCAGGGACAGGAAACTCTGCGGCATGCTCATAGAAAACGGTTCTTCCGGCGACAGCATCACATACTCGGTCGTCGGAATCGGACTTAACGTCAACCAGACTTCATTCGACCCGTCGCTCACCAATCCGACATCCCTCAAGAAGCTGACAGGCAAGGATTTCGACACGGAGGCCATACTATCCGAGATACTGGACAACCTCGGGAGCCTGCTGCCGATGCTTGAGACTGAAGATGGGCGCGCCTCCCTGCACCAGACATACAACGGGGATGTCCTCTACCGCAAGGGCGTCAAAGGACGCTACCGCGACAATCTGCGCGACGTGGAATTCGAGGGCATAATAAAAGGCGTCGCTGAGAACGGACGCCTTTCAATCTTAAACTGCACAGATGCTGTCGAAGCGAGCTACGCTTTCAAGGAATTGAGCTTCTTCATCTGAGCCACCGCTTCCACGCGGTCCTTGGCCTTGAACACGGCGCTTCCGGCTACCAGTATCTCAGCCCCGGCATCGAACAGCTTGCCTGCATTGTCCGGACCAACTCCGCCGTCAACCTCGATCAGACAGCGGGTCTTCTGACGGTCGATCTCCGCTTTCACCTTGCGGACACGTTCATATGTATCCTCGATGAACTTCTGTCCTCCGAATCCGGCGAATACGCTCATGATCAGCACGAAATCGGCATCCTCCAGATATGGGAACAGCTCCTCCACAGGGACGTCAGGATCTATGGCCAGCCCGGGCTTGACATCATAGCCCCTGAGGGTGCGGAGCAGCTTGCGAGGATCCGTACCGGCATCCTGGCAGGCTTCGAGATGGAAACTGATCATCTCGGCCCCGGTCTTGGAGAACCTTTCAAGATATTTCTCAGGATCGACGATCATAAGATGGATATCCATCGGTTTCAGTGCCTCCTTGGCAACGGCCTGGATCACAGGGAAACCGAATGATATGTTCGGGACGAATGTGCCGTCCATCACATCCAGATGGAAGATATCGGCATTCTCATTGACGAAGCGCACATCTTCCGCAAGATGCAGGAAATCGGCGGCAAGCAAAGATGGAGCGATCAGTCTCATGACAATTAACTGAAATTAGTGACTACGTCTATAAGGTGTTTAACGAACTTCTCGTTTGAAGCAAGGTCCAGCTTCTCTCCCGGAGCATGCACGCCCCTGAGAGTCGGTCCGAACGAAATCATGTCCAGGTCCGGGAACTTCTCCAGGAACAGGCCGCACTCCAGTCCGGCGTGGATTGCCTTCACTTCCGGCTCCACTCCGAACAGGCGGACGTAGCTGTCGAAAGCGACTTTGAGGATATGCGAATTCATGTTCGGCTTCCAGCCGGGGTAAGGATCGGTCCTGACGACTTCGGCTCCGGCGAGCCTGAAGCAAGCCTCTATCTTCTTGGCCATGAAATCAAGCGCAGACATTACCGAACTTCTCTGGCTGGTAAGGACCTGGATCCTGGCCGGCTCTATCATACGCACGGCAGCGAGGTTGTTGGAAGTCTCCACGAGACCAGGGATGTCCTGGCTCATGGCGAGCACGCCATGATGGACGGCAACCAGGGATGCAAGAAGCCTTGAAGCCACGGAAGACTCTATCGCTTTTTCATTGTTGATCACCCTGCGGCACTCCACGGCAACTCCGGGATCGCTGGTGGCGAATTCGGCTGAGAGAGCCTTTCCAAATGCGAGGAAACGGCGAGCGAAATCGTCTCCGTTGCCATCGGGCAGGGCTACGATAGCCTCACATTCCCTCGGTATTGCGTTATGCTTGTTTCCACCCTTGAAGAGCACGAGCTGGAAGCCCGAGCCAAGCTCTGCGTAAAGGAAACGCGCGAGCTGCTGGATGGTATTGCAACGCTCTTTGTTGATATCGTCTCCGCTATGACCGCCCATGGCGCCATAGACCCTGAGCATGAACCTCTCCGATCCCGGGCTGACGAACTCAGTCTGATAATCGAAAGTGGCCATGGTATTGACTCCTCCGGCGCAGCCTACGAAAAGCTGGCCCTCATCCTCGGAGTCGAGGTTGATAAGAGTCTTTCCGGTAATGAAACCCGGCTCCAAGGCCATCGCTCCGTCCATTCCTGTCTCCTCCGAGATGGTAAAGAGACATTCGATGCGCCCCATCGGAAGGTCGCTGTCCAGAAGGGCGAGGCAGGCTGCCACTCCGATGCCGTCATCTGCTCCGAGGGTGGTCTCCTTCGCGACCATCCATCCGTCTTCGATGACATATTTTATAGGATCCTTGGCGAAATCATGGTCACAGCCTGCGTTTTTCTCGCAGACCATGTCCTGATGCCCCTGGAGCACCAGCGTAGGCACTTTTTCTTTTCCTTTGGATGCGGGTTTTGCTATGACGACATTGCCGGTTGCGTCGGTCTTGCACTCAAGGCCTCTGTCGGCGGCGAATTTCTGAAGAAAAGCGGTCATCTGCTCTTCGTGACCAGACTCCCGCGGAATCTTGGTGATCTCGCGGAAAATCTCAAGAACTGATTCTGAATTCATAATCCTGTATTTTAACGTACAGGCACAAGCATTTTTTCAATATCGGAAACATACTGCCTGAATGTCTTGTCGGTGGACATCAGGTCTGAAACCGTAGAGCATGCATGAAGCACTGTAGCGTGATCTTTTCCTCCAAGTTCTGTGCCGATGGTAGAGAGAGAGCAGTTGATCAGAGAGCGGCTCATGTACATGGCGATCTGACGGGCCTGTACGATGTTGCGCTTCCTTGACTTGGAGAGGAGGGTGTCGCGGGTGATGTTGAAGTACTCGCACACGATCTTCTGCACCTTGTCGATGGTGATGTCATTCTTTTCCTCCCCTACGATCTTGCCTGTCACCTGCTCGGCGAGCTCTACCGTGATCTCCTTGTGGATGAGGGTAGCGTAGGCGATGATCGAGATCAGCGCGCCCTCGAGCTCCCTGAAGTTGGACTTGATGCGGGTAGCAAGATATACGAGCACATCCTCGCTTACCACTACTCCCTCGCGGAAAGCCCTTGCCTTGAGCATTTCGAGCCTTGTGGTGTAGGTCGGCACCTGCAGTTCGACGGAAAGTCCCCATTTCATCCTGGAGAGAAGTCTTTCCTCGAAGTTCTGGAGATCGGCCGGAGCGCGGTCTGACGTGAATATCAGCTGCTTGCCGTTCTCATGGAGATGGTTGAAGATATTGAAGAATGCGCTCTGGCTGCCCTGGCCGATGAGGTCCTGGATATCATCCACGATGAGCACATCTATCTTCATGTAAAACGCTATGAAGTCAGTGAGCTTGTTCCTGATATGGACGGCGTCCATATACTGGGTCTTGAACTCGTTTCCGGTGACATAGAGCACCACGAGGTCAGGATATTTCTTCTTGATTGCAATGCCTATGGCCTGCGCAAGATGAGTCTTGCCGAGTCCCGGACCGCCGAACAGGAAAAGCGGATTGAACGGGGTGTTGCCCGGAGCATCCGAAATGCTGTGTCCTGCAGTGATACCCATCTTGTTGCATTCGCCTTCAACGAGGTTGTCGAAACAATATACAGGATTGAGTCTCGGATTGATCTGTATCTTCTTGAGCCCAGGGAACACAAACGGGCCAGGATTGCCGGCAGTCGGGTAAGTATTCACGCTGACTGACTTGTTGACGGGAACGTTTCCATGGGAAGCAGGGAAAGCCATCGGCGGCTGGGTGGTCACTACCTTGGTCTTATAAACCAGTTTCGCACCTGCACCGATCACGCGCTTGAGAGTCTTCTGGAGGACGTCGAGATACAAATCCTCAAGATATTCCCTATAGAAATCGGAAGGGACCTCAATCGTTATTGTCTGCTCCTTGAATTCGAGCGGAACGATCGGCTTGAACCACATATCGAACTTCTTCGGCTCAACGATTTGTTCGATGATCCTCAGACAGTTATTCCATACGTCAATATGTGTGTTGTTTCGGTCCATTATTGCTCTTCGGGATTGCTGTGCAAAAATGGATGAAAAAAAATTAATAAAAAAATAAATTTCCTATTGGAATTGAAGAATATTTTGTTTTCTTAAATAAAGCAGAAGGACAAAAATCGCTAATTTGCAATATATTAATAATCAACATATTACAAAAGTCAACATCGGCTGTAACGTTAAAATTTGACGTTTGTAATCTTGAAGGATTCCAAATTAACAAATCATTGATTTTTCCCTGTCTTAGAGTGCTATAAAGCCATAAAAACGAGGGTGATTATCTAACGATTTCTACTTTTTCTCCCTGCATTCGGACAAGGAAAGAATCAGGGAATTTCTGCTTTACCTCGGCATGATTTCTCCGGGCCCCTTCGAGAGTGTCTGAAACGCCGACGATATACTTGTACAATTTGCCGTTCCATACAAGAATCGGATGGTATCCCTTGAAGTATCCGTCCCCGGTCTTGAGCTTTCTTCCGGAGGCAAGTATCTGCGTGCCGTAGCATACCTCGGCAGTACGTACTTCTTCAGTATGGGAATTGTGCTCGACGGCAGAATATACACCGGCGGAAGACTCTGACGGCGGTATTACATCTCCTGTCTTGAGGCTGTTGTCATATTTGCCCTTGAAAGAGACGAATGCCTGATAGATGCTCTCGGCAATCCCGTCTTTTCCCGAATCGCTCCTGAGGACCTCCAGGTCGGCGGCGTTCGAGATGAATCCGCACTCGATCAAGACAGCCGGCATCGTAGTCCTCCATAATACAAGGAATGGATTCTGGCGGACTCCCCTGCTCTTTGCAATACGGCTCGACCTCATGGCCTTGTCCACCTCGGCTGCGAACTCCAGGCTCTGCTCCAGATGGGCATTCTGCATCAGGTTGAAGAATATGAATGATTCAGGATCGTCAGGATCGAAACCCTGATACTTGGTAGTATAGTCATCTTCAAGGAGAATCACGGAGTTCTCCCTCCGGGTTAGCTCCATGTTGCTGCGGAAGAGGTCCCTGTTCTTGTTGGAAGACTGTCCGAGCACATGGACCGAATAGCCGTTCGCCGTCGAGTTTGTCGTAGCGTCGATATGGATGGAGATAAACAGGTCCGCATCGTTCTTGTTAGCTTTTGCAGCCCTGTCGTTGAGAGGGATGAAGGTGTCGTTCGAGCGCGTCATCACGACCTTCACTCCGGGATAATTGGCCTTTATCTTGTCCCTCACCTTGAGGGCGATGGAAAGCGCGATATCCTTCTCGCGGGTCTTGGCCCTGTCCCTGCTGACACAGCCGGCGTCGTGGCCGCCATGTCCCGGGTCGATGCATACGGTCTTAAGAGATAACTTACCTTCTGATTGCGCCTGCAGAGGGGACGTGAATGCAGTCAAAGCAAAAAATATTGCCCCAATGATTGCTATATGTTTTTGTGAATGTCTCAAAATGGTCTTATATTTGCATTTTGCAAATGTAACAAAATTTGCGATTAATAGAAATCATTTGATGTCATTATATAATAAAACAGTATTTTCAAAATACGCCGGCAAGATCGTTCTCGCCGGACTCGTACTGTCTTTGATGGCATCTATCTCATTTTCCGGATATTCGCAGGACAGGAACCGCCGCAGGAGGCATCGCAACGTATACAACCAGGCTGTAACGTATAATCCCGACAGCATCGTGATCTCGGACTCCCTGCGCGCCGTACGCGACTCTCTCCACAGGGTCGATTCCCTGTTCAAGGCAGACTCCGCCGCCCTCCAGAAGCACAGTTCCCTCAATGCCCCGGCATTCACAGGAGCCAAGGACTCGATCATAGAAGTCTTCACTGACGGCCAGAGAAAGGTATTCTATTACGGCGACGTCAATGTCAAATACGACGACATGGAGCTTTCTGCCGATTTCATGGAATACGACATGAAGACAGGAACGGTCTATGCAAAAGGAACATACGACTCCGTCGCCCAGGAATGGAAAGGACTGCCCGAGATGAAACAGGGCAAGGACACCTACAAGATGGAGGAGCTGAGATACAACTTCAACACCCGCAGGGCCAGGATCACGAACATGGTGACCCAGCAGGAAGAAGGCCTGCTGCACGGAAAGAGGATAAAGATGATGGAAGACCATTCCATCAACGTAATCAACGGCCAGTATACGGTCTGCGACCTTGACGAGCCTCATTATTATCTCAAGCTGACCGCAGCTAAGGTGATCACCAAGCCTTCGCAGAAGACAGTCTTCGGCCCAGCGTTCCCTGTGTTCGAGGACATTCCCCTGCCTGTGGCCCTGCCGTTCGGATTCATCCCTAAGAGGCCTAAGAGAGCGACCGGCCTGCTGATGCCTACTTTCGGAGAAGAGACCACGCGAGGCTTCTACCTCAAGGACTTGGGAATGTATTTCGTGTTCGGAGACCATTTCGACCTTTCCGTAACCGGAGACTACTATACTCTCGGATCATGGGCCCTGGACATCAATTCCAGGTACAAGGTCAACTACAAATACGACGGCACCTTCTCTTTCAGGAAGTCTTCGACGATCCTGGGCGAAAAAGGAAGCACGGACTACAGGAGGTCCGACAACATGAGCATCAACTGGTCACATCGCCAGGACAGCAAGTTCATTCCAGGATCGACATTCAGCGCATCAGTGAACTTCTCCACTCCGGGAAGCAACAGATATGATTCCAGGTCGCTGAACGAGGCCCTGCAGATGCAGACCAACTCATCTATAGCGTTCAGCAAGAGCTGGGGCGGCAAGTTCAACCTTTCATTGAGCGCCCAGCACAGCCAGAATTCTATGGACAGCACATACAGCATCACCTTGCCTCAGCTCAACTTCTCCGTGACGACTTTCTATCCGTTCAAGAGGAAGCACCGCGTAGGAAAGGAACAGTTCTATGAGAGATTCTCGCTGGGATACAGGACAGATTTCAAGA
>JAEEGL014164044.1_pt1 | contig 11777 bp, 8 predicted proteins | sample 9134231 | NCBI WGS metagenome assembly JAEEGL01 (sample SAMN16246548, study PRJNA631951) | gut metagenome | biome: gut microbiome; feature: rumen; material: fiber-attached | host: Bos | place: Iran: Karaj | collected 2018-10
ATCCCATGGAAAGGCCGCAACCTCCTCCATCAGTCCCACATCCGCATAGTCCTGGGAAGCAATGGCGCTGATTATGATATAGTCCTTACCGTCAAACTTTCCGTCGCCCACCCGGTAATAGGTGTCATTGTAGATAAAAGTAGCGCGCATGCGAAGCTTTAACTGCCTTTTGGTAAAATATGGCTTCGCCCCATACTTGAGCATCATGGCCTCGACGAACTTCATCTTCATCTCCATGAAATGCTCCTGTCCGTATGCATTTTTCTCGAACTCTTTCTGCTCCCGCAGTTTTTCCTCCACCATTTCATTTATCATCTTTTTGTCCGAGACATACTCAACAAGGATCAAAAAGCCCTCCCGCAGGAAAAAGAGAACTACCAATACTATGATAACGATTATTATTATTTTCATCTGTTAACTCCTCCGTGGGTTACAAATGATCACCCGGACCTTTTTTACATTTTCCTTGAGGGCAGCTGCCCATCTGTGATGGCCGTTTAAGATCATATACCCCTCAGGCTGCATCTTTTGTACCATGATGGGCTCCTCATATATGCGCTCGTCATTTCGTATGGCCTTACGCACTGCGGCACGATAACCCTCTATGATACGATCGGAAGGTCCCACATCATCATGGGTAAACTCGTCATCGGGATTGGGATGCATCACCTCGGGTGAGAGGGAGCGTACCAAAAGCCTCTCCACAATGCTTGCCCGCATGGCCGCCCGTTTTTCATTGTATTTTTCCACATCATTAAGGACTCTTGAAAAAAAGTCACTTTTCGAAGCGTGTGAAGCCATTACGCATTTCCCTCCTCTATTTTTCTGACTCGAAGAGCCTCCTCGATGAGCTTTTCTGCCCACTCATCATCAGGCTCGTACACTTTCCATGTCCTGAAACCGTGCTTTTTGCCGTTTTCTATCACAGCCTCCTCGTCATCCACATGGAGGGAGATGTGGTAAAATCCGGGCAACTTCTGGGGCATGATCTCTGTCCGTTCACCCTGCACCTCCTCCACATGTCGCTGTCCGTTTACAATGCCGTCAAAGGTAACGCCATAGTGTCTGAAAAGCGTGCGGATATAGATCTCGTTCCTGAAGGATGATGTGTAGACCCATACCTCGAAACCCAGCTCCTGCAGTCTGTGGATCAGATCCACCGTACCCAGGCGCAGTCTCTCCGGAAACAGCTTGTCCAGTGGAAAGCGTAGCTTGGGCTCTGTCTTGTAATCAGCGGGACTGACGAAAAGCACTTCGTCAAGATCAAATGAAATCCTCATAACAACCTGCCTTTTTGTAATGAATTATTTCCGTCGTGTCCTTGCTACTCTGTGGGCAATATTCTGCCACAGATGGGGAATGACACCGAAATCCCTGTTAAGTGTCTGGGGAAGGGAAGGAACGCGGTCGTAAAGTATCTGCAAATAGTCCAACCCGTCTCCATGATAGTCCAAAATCTCAATGGTGTAGGTCATGGCCTTTTTATTCCGTGACTCATTTATGCCGGAGACCACGCCCTCCAGATCGACCATGAGATCGTCCTTTGAAAGATCCACCCATACTCTCTCTCCGGGTCCAAGATCATCACATTCATCCAGATAAACCGTAAGATTATGCTCAGTCAAAAGAGTGGTGATGCCGTCATAAACCTTGCCGGTTTCAGACTTTACCGTAACAAACTCCGCATCTATGACGCGTACCACCTCACCGTCTGAATCTCTGCCGTCCACCAGGAAAACCGACATGATGAGGAAGTAGAGATTTCTGATGATCCAAAGCAAAAGTATCAAAAGACTGATGGCCTGTGAAGTATCAAATATCACAAGTACTCTGATGATACCGATGGCGGAAAGGCCGATGAGAACGAAAAACGGGGTCATATCCTTTACATCGCTCTCCTTGGTAGTTTTCTTTTTGGACTTGTCCGTAACCATAAAGCTGCTTAAGGAGATACCAATGGACTCCTTAATAATGGGTATCAGAAGGTGGGGCATAACGCTGGTCTCATAGATACCCGTCCACTTTGTGGAGCTGGCATTTTTACTGTTTATCCTGATACTTAAGTCCTGTAATATGAACATGGGCAGCCAGAATACCAAAAGCTCCAGCCAGTTACATTTAAATACCGGTATGGCAAGGGCCGCAAACAAAAGAGGCGAAAGAATGTAGGTCAGATTCTTGATGGGCGAATACCAGTATGAAACCGAGCTCCAGTAACTGATCTTCTGAGCAAGGGTAAGGTTCTTCCTGCCAAATATCTTAAGCTTTTTGGCAGTAACGATAACCCCTCGTCCCCAACGGGTACGCTGCTGGATGTGCTCCTTGTAGGTATGGGGTGTCTGTCCACTGGCCAAAGGCTCAGACAGGCCGAGACTCACATATCCTGCCGACTCGATCAAAAGACCGGTAGCAAAGTCCTCGGTGATGGACTCTGTATAGAATCCGCCAATATCCTCAAGGGCTTTTCTGTTAAGCACCGTATTGGAACCACCGTAGATAACGCTGTTAGTAGTAGTCTTGGCAGGCTCGATGGTGCGGTAGAAAAAGTCCTGCTCATTGGGTGCCCGCCTCTCGGAATAGAGTGCGTGCTGGAATACATCGGGATCGTAGAAGCACTGGGGTGTCTGTAAAAGTCCCAGCAAAAGCTTTTCATCATCGGGCCTATCCTTTTCACGAATCTCCACATCCACGAAATAGGGAATGGTCTTAAGAAGAAAATCACTTTTAACTACCATATCCGCATCAAGGGTCACCACATAGGGCGCAGATGTCTGGCGCAGGGCGTTATTCAGGTTTCCTGCCTTGGCTCCCTTGTTGTCGGGACGATCGAAATATCCCACACCCATTTCATCCGCCAGTGCCCTCATGGAGGGTCTCCTGTTATCGTCGCAGATCCAAATATGGACCTTGGACTTGTCCGGATATTTAAGATGGTTGCATCCGTTTATGGTCTTTTTCAAAAGATCTTCAGGCTCGTTGTAGGTGGCAATGAAAATATCCACATCCGGCCACGCATCATCCGGAATCTCAGGCAGGGGATGCTGCTTTATGCCAAAAAGATTTCTGTACAGGATCAAAGACTCAAAGAAACCGAATATCTCCACTACCAAAAGAATGATATTGCAGGCAACCGCAACAGAACCATACTCCGTAGGCACGGAGAAGAAGATACGCCACATAAGATAAATAAGGGTGGCTCCTATGGAAAGCAAAAGGCTTATCATTGCAACGATCCTGAAGGGAGTCCTTTCGGTATGCACTCCCACCACATCATCATAGGTATGCCTTTTTCTTTTTCTGATGGAGTTATATATAACTGCTATGATGAGAGCCACAAAGATTATGGCAACTGCCAAAAGCGCAAAGTACTTCCAGGTCCTGACCGCACCAAACCCCCTTTCTCCAAGGGAGTTTACCACCCATGCCATGATCTCGGACTTTTTATCCTTAACCACCACAGGCTCAGAAACTTCAATGGTCGTGGGATCGTTTCCCCTGATAAGCTCCCTGACCCAAAGACCCGTCAGAGTAAGATCTTTATCCTCTATGGGGCCGCCCGGATCAAAGCCGTGTTTGAAAAATGCGGAAGACTCGTCTTTGTCAGACATACTCCAGACGGCATAGCTTATCATGTTATCATTCAGATAGGTAAACCACTCTGCTGCGCTTTCAAAATCTATGTCTCCGTCACCGGAGGCCTCACTTAGACCACACTCACTGATAAAAACAGGAAGTCCCCGGTCATGTGCAGCCACAAGCTCACCACGTAGGCCCTCCTTATGGCTTGCCGCATAGAAGTGGAGCACATACATGATGTTGTCAAAATCAAGAGGACGCATCACCGCTGCCGCCAGGTTCCTGTCCCACTCAGGAGTACCCACCAGAATAACGGCATCCGGTATATTTTTTCTGATCACGGGAATGATACGGTCCGCATAGGTCATCACATCAGACCAGCCTGCAGAACCGTTGGGCTCGTTACAGATCTCAAATATCAGGTTGGGACAGTCGGAATATTCCGAAGTGATCTTTTCAAAAAACTCCTCTGCCTCATCAGCCTCCTCATTGGGATCGCCTTTTTCAAGCATATGCCAGTCCACCAGCACATACATGTCCGAAGCCACACCGGCTTCTATGCCCCGCTTCATCATCTCATAGCTTTCTTCCTGATGAGCCTTGTCACAATATGCACTGGCATACATGGCAAGCCGGACAAAGTTGCCATTCCAGTCCCTGCTGATCTGTCCGAAAATATTTTCACTGACGAAATCGGGATACCAGGTCAGTCCGTGGGTACTGACACCCCTTAATTGAACCGGTTCACCCGCCTCATTAACAAGATAGGTCCCATCCACATGCAGCCTGCCGTCAACTGACGGTCTGGCCGTATAGACCTCTGCTTCAGCCACGGTCGCTCCCAAAAAAGGCAGATCCCCGAAAACCACCGTTAAAAATGTCATAATGAGAATTACCGCCATAAATGCGCTTCTTCTTTTTCTCATGAAAAACCCTCTCTTTTCCATTTGTAGATGGCTCCTAAGGCAGCTTTTACCCCCGATCAAAAATGCTATGCGATATGCCCCGGGCCTTTCAAGATAATACTCAGATGCCGGTATTATCTAATAATACCATAACATTCCCCGAATTGTCTAAAAATTTATCATTTAAGTTGTAATACTTCTTATTTAAAGAAATTACCTCGATTTTTCCTTTACACTCGGCCCCTATTTGAATAAAATATAGTATAGTAGGCGGATGATGTGAATTTATTTACGAATCATCTGTATATTGGGGAGACTGGGGAATAATGACGGAGCTTTCATTCCGAAAAGAAGCACATCGGTTGTTGTTGCTTATCACGCTTCTAATGGTGATCAGTGATGTTTCTATGCTCCTTTTTACCCGCCACATCAGCACATCTTCCCTGGTTTCAGCCGTAGACCTTTCTGAGCGCTGGTATGTCACCGGCAATTTCGGCCTTTCTGACGAGCCCATCTCCGGAGAGGTTGCTCTTCGCAAGAACAGCGTTTTTTCCGTACTCATCAAGATACCTGAGGAATCCGTACTCCGTTCCAGGAGCTGTATCAACTTTATTTCCTACGCCTGTGCATTTGATCTTTTAGTGGATGACCGGATCGTTTACAGCTACGGCAAGGACCGGCTCTCATCCGGCAAGATGATCCCGCGCAGCATACACTATGTCTGGATCCCCGAGGATTCCAAATCAAAAAATGTAAAGATAGTATTCGTAGCAGGCAAGGACGGAGCCACCGTCAATCCCGACAGCAGCTATTTCGGGGATGTGGAGATCTTAGCCAGGCAGTTTACCCAGAAGAGAGGCTATGCCTTTATCCTCTGCGCTTTTCTCATTACCTTCGGTATAATGCTCATAGTATTGTGCATCTTCCTTAATGTGAGAAGATCTGTTTCCCTTGCAACCATCTCCCAGGGACTTTTGCTGATAGCCCTGGGGGTCTACATCAGCTGCTACAATGACACCTTTTATTATGTCCTGCGTAACGATGTGGCCTGCGCCTTCATCGAACAGGTATCCCTGATGTCACTGCCATTCCTCATGCAATGTGTTCTCATCTCCAACAGGAGGCGTTATGTCAATCCCCTGCATGTCACCATTGCAGTCTTGGATTTTGCCGTGATCATAGCAGGTATTATCCTTCACTTTACCGACATCAGGCATATCAATACCATATCTCATCTCATCCATATGCTCATCGTGCTTCACGGCATCTATACGTTTATATGGATCAGGTACATAATCAAAAAGGAGAAAAAGCATACCCGCTCCTATCTCTATGCCAATGCCTCCGTTGAGACCATCGACTTTGGGCTTATGGCACTTTTGTCATTTTGCCTTTTCAATCTCTTCCTTTGGGAGCACGGCATCTTTAAGTTGGACTTTTTGAATTCCGATGTTAAGGGCAATTTTATCATACTCGGATCACTCATTTTCTCCTGCTGTGTTATCATGGGATATTTCTTCCACAGCTTAGGCATCCAGCATGAAAAGGAGATCAGGCAGGCCCTTACTGAGGCGGCCTATACGGATGAGCTTACAGGCATTTATAACCGTGCCTATAACGATACCGTTACCGGAAAATGGTTTGAGGAAAAGTGGCCCTGCAGCATTTTAACCCTTGATCTGGACGGACTTAAAAAGATAAACGACAGTATTGGCCACGAAGGCGGAGACCGCTATATCAGGGAGTTTGCAGAGGTTCTTAAAGATATGATCCCCGATGATGCGGTTCCCTGTCGTATCGGCGGAGATGAGTTTGTCGTGATCCTTAAAAACTACGGTCAGGCCGCAGCTGAAAAGGTTATGGCCGATATTTTCGATGCTGTGGAGGAGCACAACAAAAGCAGCAAGATGCCTATTTACTATTCCTACGGATGCGCTTCCTCAGAAGAATATGCAAATTCCGAGGAGTGGACCATAAATGACCTGTATCGTCTGTCAGACAATCGTATGTACGAGATCAAGGACGAACATCACAAGCAGGGGAAAGGAGGTCGCTCATGAGTATAAGCCGATCCACCCGCATATATCTCCTTATCCTTTCATTTATTATGGTGATAGTAGCCAGTATCATATCGCAGTTTAAATTTTGGGGCGAGTATTCCCATGCCGTCCAAAGCGATATACATTGGATGGTGGCGTTAAACGGAAAGTATCTTGGCCAAAGCCACAGTGACGATCCCATGTCTGATTTCGGTATCAGTCTCAACAAGGGTGATGTGCTTACCATGGCCACCGCCATGGAGGATACGGGACACATTGACTTCCCCACCATCTTTTTACAGTCCAGATACTGTGCTTTTAATGTCTATATTGACGGTGAATTTTATAAGGCCTACAACATGTCCGACTTCCGCAACAATCGTTACATAGGCCGGAATGTATACATGGTTTCCCTCCCCGGAGACTATCGGAACAAGTTTGTCAAGCTTGAGATATTTACAGCCAAAAACGGCATCAGAGAGACCGTTACCAATACTCTCTTCGGCAATCATTCGGACCTTGAGGGCTCGTTTATAAGACGCTACCTGGCACCGTTTTTGATCACATCCGCCATGATAATTTTTGGACTTATCATGATGATTTTGTCCCTTGTACTTGCTCCATTCAGACCGGAGATGGCCATGAACCTTTATGCCGGCGGTCTTTTTGCTGCCATAGGCTTAGGGCTGCACTGTTACTATGGCCTCACATCCACCTACGCCCGGATCACCCATGAGACGGAGCTTTGCGAGGTACTGTTGCTTTTGATCATACCGCTGTTTATGATCTATCTGCGCATACTCTATCCCAGCCTTAAGCAAAGCAAGGTATATGCTTTGATAATCCTGATAACCTTTATAAATTTCATGGTAAGGGTATTTTTACATTATACCAAGGTGCTGTATCTGGGATTCACGGGTGACCCCAGGATTTTACAGATGTTATCTGCCATCCCCAATGCAGAGTACTATTGGATGATAGTTATTTCCTCGTTTGCCACATTTTTCCTGTTTTGCGGCATGTACCGTTTCTTTAAGGCCAGCACATCTTCCATTGATCAGAATGTGGAGTACGGCAAGCTCACCCAGGTTGCTTTCGAGGATCCTCTGACGGGACTGTCAAACCGCGCGGGACTAAATGACCAGTTTGAGATATATGACAGCGAGGGCAAGGATTATTACATCATCCACTTTGATGTAAACGACCTTAAAAAGACAAATGACACCTATGGCCATGAAATGGGAGATAAGCTGTTGAAATGCTTTGCCAATGCCCTTAACTCCACCTTTGGCAGAACAGGAGTCTGCGCAAGACAGGGCGGTGACGAGTTTACGGTTTTACTTCGTACTAAGTATGACGAGACCATAATGAAATTGTTTGAGAAGCTGGACAGACAGGTTGCATTTGAGGCCAAAAAAGAGGGACTGCCTTTTGAGATACATGCAGCCCGGGGATATTCCTACAGGTCCAATTTTAAAACCATCCATGAGGCTTCCATGGCCGCCGACCAGCATATGTATGATTGCAAGCATCGGATGAAGACCTATAAAGATAGTGTGGATGACTAGTGTGATCGTTTCCAAATTAGCGAAAAAGAGACCGGATGATCCCGGTCTCTTTTAGTTCTATCATCAGCTGTTGGGCCGCTCTTTGCCCTCCCAGATGGAGTTGATCTTCATGCCCGCAGAGCGTCGCTCGATCTCTGCCCAGAACTCATCCTCCGGCACATTGTTATCCTTTTCAAGAAGATAATCAAACATCATTCCCAACACATTGCTGCGCTGCTTGGCATCCTCAATGCGCTCTGTAAGGATGGGGATAGCATCCCCAAGGCGCTTTATTATGGCCTCCATAGAATCGGGGATCATCTTTTCTACCTCGCCACGGACATAGGCTGCTGCAGTAGGTGACTTGTCAGAGGTTGTAATGCCGATGACCAGATCACCCTTTTTCAAAAGCTCGGGAAAATCAAAATCGCTCATGGTGGGCTGACCCACAACATGGACACGGATCCCCTTGTTCTTGCAAAGCTGCTGAGCGAACCTGTCACTGGTATTATTGTCGGTAGCAATGACAGCTATATCTATACCCTCTGCATCGGGAGCCGCAAATATCTTTTTTCTCACCTCCACATCCGGAGGCACCGCAAATACCATCTCCGGTGCAACAATGGTTATATTGTGGGTAAAACGATAAAGCTTGAAAAACTTTTCCTTGGCGGCATATCCGCCTCCCACAAGGGCTATACGCTTGTTTTCAATGTCTTCAAAAAACGGAAATAATGTCATTCTCTCTCCTTAGACAAGTATACTTAACATTGGTGCGCGCCTGGCAAAAGCACCGGGCAAGCAGTAAAATAAAAACCGTCCTCTATTGTGTGATTTCCTTTAAGAGCGCCTCAAACTGTGGCTGGTCAGAGGGTTTCCTGCGAGTCTTTATGGTAACTACGGTATCACAGATGGTGATATCCTTCATGCTCTCCAAATGCTCCCGCATCTTCTTGGCTGCAATGGGACCCCATGAACCATTTTCAATGAGACCAAATTTTCTGTTCTGGAAGTTCTTGATCTCAAGGTGGTAAAGCAGATCCTCCATAGCCGGGAAGAGCGCCCCGTCATAGGTAACAGACGCCAAAACGATCCTGTCATACTGGAAGCATTTTTCCACTGCCTCGGATACGTGCTCTCTGGTAAGGTCTAAAGTCTTTACCTTTTCACCTGCTGCCTCAAGCTCCTCTGCAAAACGGAGAGCAGCCTCCTTTGTATGTCCGTGAACCGAAGCATAGCAAACCAGGATACCGTGGAACTCAGGCTTGTAGCTGCTCCAAATATCATACTTTTCAAGATAGGGGCTAAGATTCCCGGAAAGCACCGGTCCGTGAAGAGGTGCGATTATTTTGATATCAAGAGTGGATGCCTTTTTAAGAAGAGCCTGTACAGATGCACCGTATTTACCCACTATATTGAGATAGTAGTGGCTGGCCTCCTGCTCCCAGGGAACGTTGTTGCAGATAGCTCCGAAGGTACCGAAACCGTCAGCTGAGAAAAGCACCTTTTCGGACTGTTCGTAGCTTACCATAACCTCAGGCCAGTGCACCATGGGTGCCATGAAAAACTGAAGTGTGTGGCTGCCCAGGGAAAGTGTATCCCCCTCTGCCACTCCGACAACCCTGTCTGCATCAATATCAAAGAAGTTGGGAAGCATGGTGGCTGCCTTGGCACTGCAGTAAAGCTTCATGTCGGGATATTTCTCTGCAATGGCTCCGATGGAACCTGAGTGATCCGGCTCAAGGTGATCTACCACCAGATAGTCAGGTGTCCTGCCTGCAAGTGTCTCATCCACCTTTTTAAGCCACTCCTCAGAACCTCTGCGATCCACGGTGTCCATTATGGCAATCTTATCATCCATGATGATATATGAATTATATGAGATGCCCTCCTCCATGGGATACTGGCTCTCAAAAAGATCTATTGTTGTATCATCCACGCCTACATATTTGATAGTGTCCGTAACCTTCATGCTTTTACTCCCCTTTCTTTAACTTAGAAACTAGTGATCATCAAGTTTCTGGTTTCCTTCACTGTTGTATCTTTTGTATCATTCTGATGCTTCTAATTTGAACGATAACCCACTGGTGACGCCGTTTTTGCGACGCACCTCCTTATCCTCGTTCATCCGCGCCTCCGCCATCTCCAGCATACCGTCTATATCACCGGCCTCAGAATAAACGGCTGCTCCCGCCGAAACTCCCGGTGCCGCGTGGATATTGGCCATATAACCAACCTTGTTAAGCGCCAGATCCAGTCTGGATAAAAGAATGTCAACCTGGGACTTACGCTGTATCTGGTGGAGTACCAAAAATGTATCCGCTCCCAATCGGGAAAGTATGCCACCTGTGCCCAGGGTCTGGGAGAAGCACTCCGCCACATCGATAAGCAGCTCGTCTCCATATTCCCTGCCGAAGTCCTCTCCGATCTGATGGAAATTGTCTATATCCAAATAGATGCAGACAAAATCCAGACCACGGAGCCTGTAGGCATCCTCGAAAACAACCAACTGATCCATGAGCCCGAACTGGTTTACCAGACCCGTCAAACTGTCCCTCTTTTTCTCGGGAATGGCTGAACTTGCCTCTGCCATCTCATCAGTCAGATCAATGAAAAAGCCAACCAGACCGGCTATGTTCCCATTGTCATCATAGATGGGTGCCTTGGATGCACGGATATGATGGATCTGATTTTTAACGATACACATACCCTCTGCAGCCTCAATGGTAATACCCTCGGAAAGCACCCTCTCCTCATCCCTTTTATATGGAAGGGGATCCACATGCCACCCCATGTCCTCGTCCGTTTTGCCGATGATAGCATTTTCATCCTCAAACTCATAGAAGTCTAAAAAGGCTCTGTTGGCTCCAACAAAACGTCGCTTTTCATCCTTCCAGAAAAACTTGATATTGTCCTGATCCAAAAGCGCCTTTAACAGATTGGTTTTTGAAAACCCCATACTAATCTCTCCTTCGACCGAACAGTAACACTAAACGAAGCAACTGTAAAATAGATGCCGCAGCGCTGGCAACATAGGTCATTGCTGCTGCCCCGAGTACCTTTTTGGTGTAAACATGCTCCTCGGAATCAAGTATCCCCAGCTCCTGCAAAACTGCATCAGCCCTCCGGGAAGCGTTGATCTCAACCGGCAGGGTGATGATCTGAAAAAGAACCGAAAGGGAAAATGCAAATATACCGATCTCAATGAGAAAATGGCTGGTGTTGCCGTTGAACAAAAGTCCTATGATGATAAGGGGCCAGGCCATGGTGGAACCTATATTTGCAAGGGGTACCAGATTAGTCCTCATTACAAGAGGCACATAGTTTTCATGGTGCTGCATCACATGACCGCACTCATGGGCCGCTACCGAAACTGCTGCCACGCTGGCCGAGTCATATACCGCATCAGAAAGGTTTACTGTGCGAGTCCTGGGATCGTAGTGGTCCGTAAGGCTGCCGGCAACATGGCTGATCCTGACATCATTTATGCCTGCGTGCCGAAGTATCCTCTCTGCCGTCTCGGCACCTGTCATATTGGTGTGACTCCTGACCTTTGAATATTTATTGTAGGTGGACTTTACCATTCCGGATGCGATGAGGCAGATCAGCGCGCCTATAACTACCAGAATATAAGTCCAGTCAAGGTACATCCCGCCGTATCCATATCCCAAGCCACCGCCGTAATATCCCATATCGTACATTTTGTTTCC
>JAEEGL015962134.1_pt1 | contig 11777 bp, 8 predicted proteins | sample 9134231 | NCBI WGS metagenome assembly JAEEGL01 (sample SAMN16246548, study PRJNA631951) | gut metagenome | biome: gut microbiome; feature: rumen; material: fiber-attached | host: Bos | place: Iran: Karaj | collected 2018-10
GGGCGGATTCGTCGGATCACCTTCCACGGCCACTATGACATCTCTTGCGAAGTTTCTGATCTCCAAACTCTCGCTCGAATTCTCGGCGGCCTTCTTTGCGACATAATAAGGATTACGTCCCACGATCGGTCCGTACAGATAAACGTCTTCATCGGTCGAAGCTTTATGAAGCCTGATGTATCCTCTGAAGTATTTGTTGACATTATAGTCGACGATATCATAAAGAGAGTTGGCAAATACCGTCTTATCACCGTCGATCCTCAGCACATGATCGGCTCCACCCCTGACATAACAGGAAGCCTTGAGGACAAGCTGATCCTCAAGCGTCATATGCTTTTTGCTTCCGGCGTTCCAGTTTCTCGAGAGTATATGAAGATGTCCGTACTCCTCAACGGAATACTCCGTAATGTTGTCGTCGTTCTTGAGTCCGTTTTCTTTGATATCCGTGAGGATGCTGAGCGAACATCTTATACCTCCGCTCTTTTCCTCCGTGGGCGGTTTGATCGCAAATCCCTCGTATCCTAGTATGTTGTCAAATCCATCGAGCCTTCTTACCGAATACCTTGTAACTTCGATCGTCTCGGGTTCGCCGGTCTGTCCGGTCTGGCCCGAAAATCCCCCTCCCTCGGGGCTCTCCTGCGTTACCCGCTTTATCACTTCCCATACGGCCATTCCGACGGGATAGCAATTCTCATCCGTGATCTCCTTGTTGTACCTGATCGCCGTGATAAACTTTGACGAAGGTTTTACCGTAACCTCGTATTCCCTTTCGTTTGATGTGGGAGAAAGCGCCACCGGTACACCGTCAAGCTCAATTCCCAGCTTATCATTGTCGTAACCGGAAGGAACCGTTATCTTTACGGTCGAGTTGTCCGCATAAGCGTTTATTACAAAAAAAATGCTGACAACGGCTACCATTGTCAGTAATATGAATACTTTTTTCAAGATTGTAAACGGCCTTGTTACACTCATTTCAGAAATCCCCGAATCCCATCTCCCCGGCTTTCGCAACCCAGGTCGCCGCATCCGCATTTTCGACGTACAGATAATTACTGCCGTCCTCGGCATACGCATACACGACGCCGGCAAAGCCTTCAGGCTGCTCCTCTTTTGTCTTTCCGGCATCATCAAACTCACCGCTGTATGTCACTTCACCTACCGTAACATCCAGGCGGTTTACATAATGCCCATCATTAATATAGCCGTTAACAACAATTATGTCAACCCCTTCGGGATCAAACTGCCTGTAACAATACTTCCCTTCTGACTTTTTGTCCGCAACTTCGACACTTCCTACACTCACTCCTCCGAAAGATATATCGCACAGATACCTGACATCCTGAGATGTTATAACCGCGCGCGTCGCAAGCTGATCCGAGGAAACCTCGGCAAAAAGCGCATCACCCGAATACTCCGTGTTCGACGTGAATGTTCCGTTATCAATATAGAAGCTCTTCTTCCAGTGATCCGATCCGATGATCTCTTTTGCCGCCTCCGGCGAAAAATCGCCCGATCCGCAATCCTTCAGTGCTTCTACAAGACTTGTCAAAAGTTCTCCCGCCTTGTCGTCATCGGCGTCGGTTATCCTAAGCGTCACGGAACTTAACAGATTACCGTGCTCCTCGGTCGGATCCGTTCTGTAAAGCATGAACAGAGCTTCCCTCTGCGATACGGTATCTCCGGCCTTCCCGCAAAGATCCGCGTAGTCTTTGTACTCGTCCTCGGTCATCTTATAGTTTCCGGCAAACTCTTTGTATATTGCGATCCTGCGATCGTCATCCGCCGATGCGAGCGCATTCCTGTAATCTTCTTCCGTGACAAGAACCGTCTCTTTTTCCCCGGACGAAGCGACGCTTTCCTCGCCTGATGCTTCGGCAACACCCGACGCTTGTTCGGGCGCCTCTGCTTTGCCCGAACACGCCGACAGTATAAGCGAAAATCCGAGCATTACGGCCGCGATCCCTATAATATTTTTCTTTCGATTATCGATTCTCATTTTACCCGAATATCGTGCGGTAGCCCGACTCTGCCACCGATCGTTCATTTACCGCGCTTATGTACTTTGTGCACTTTGCGCGTTTATCCGCCATCTGCTCTTCGCTCATATGATACAGTTCGTCGATGGCCCTTGCAAATGCGGCCTTGTCTTTGAGAGGACATACATAACCGCATCCGTTCTCGTCAAGATCCATCCACGGTGTTGTATCGCTTATTACCGGAATGCATCCGGCGGACAGACTCTCGGCAACAACGTGCCCGTAGTTCTCTCCGAGCGTCGGAAACATAAATGCATCATAGTTTGCAAATATCTCCGGAACACTCTCGCTGTCGGCCTCTCCCTTGTATTCCCATTCAAAGCCCGGACGTATCTTCTTAAGCTCATCAAGTTTTTGCGAACATTCGCGAAGATAATCCGCATCCTCGCATGTACCGTATACATCAAGTCTTATCGCGTGATCATCATCGACTTTTCCGATCATGTCGGGAATGACTGTCAGATTTTTCTTGCGTGAGATTCGCGAGATAAAGCACATTTTCAGAAGGCCTTCCTCTTTGATGCGCTTATGCTCGGTAAGGCCCCGTCTCGGAAGATCCGTAGCGATAACGCATACACTGTCTTTCCCGATAACGTTCTTCAGTTCCTTCTCCTCCCTTTCGGACGAGACGGACCAGGTAACGTATTCAAACAGACCTGCCATCTTCATATATCGGATGAACAGGCGCTTCTTAAATCCTTTTATCTTAAACGCTTTGGGAGAAAAAGACCCCATGGATGCGACAAACAGCGGCGCCGTGATTTTCCCCGCCTTCTTAAGTTTCATCGCGATACGGGCATAATCTCCGTACGGGCCGCACACATACACGACATCCGCATCCGCTGCCAATCTTTCGATATCTTCGGCGGTAAACGCTTTCGTGTACCAGACCTTTGCGGATCCGACCGTATTATATTCGCCCGCCGTGATGTCGGGGTACGGTCTGTCATCTCCGTGATCGCGGTCAAGGCACATGATCCGGAGATCGTATTCGCCGCCCATCCACTGCGTGAGGTTGACGATCGACCTTACCGGCCCGCCGTCACGGTATCCGGGCAGATATCTTCCCGTTATGATCAAAATCTTACGCATAATCAGAGTCGTCCCTGTTTCTCATTCTCGTATATCTTCGCGTCAACGAGAAATCGGTACCAGTATGCCTGCATGAAGCAGAATATCTTTCCCTCCCTGCCGTCAAGAAATCCGAGACGGATGTAGTATCTGTAGAAATAATACGCATACGCCCTGAATCCGGCGGGTAGTCTGTAATATATCTTCCAGCGCAGGAACCTCTTGAACTTCGCCTTCGCGTCAAGAGCATGTTCGCCGCCGAGTCCGGTTGAACCCGAAAAAGCGAGGCTGTTGAAATAGTCCTGCATCTCTCTCGTGGAGTAATTGTTGTGCTTGTCTATCCATGCGGACAGCCCTTTGTCGTCATGATGCAGGCTGTCATGCCGTACTTCGACGCTTCGGCCCTCATAGAGTACGCAGTGCTCGTCCATGCAGCGATCCTCGATGTTTCCTTTGCCGTATTTGAAGAGAAGGAGCTTTCGAAGCGGATACACTCCGCCGTGACGGATCGCGCGCCCCATAAAGTTTACCTCAAATCTGACCACGATGCCGTTAACATCGGTGTCCTCGTTCTCGTTGCAAAGCTTGTCTATCTCCGCCGCCGACTCTTTCGTCAGCTCCTCATCGGCGTCGATACGAAATACCCACTTTGTCGTGATATTCCCGTGCTCCATCCCGTAGAGAAACTGCTTCGCATAAAGGAACGGTTTGAGTTCGTTGACAAGAACATCTGCACCAAGATCCTTTGCGATCGATACCGTATCATCGGTGCTTCCCGAATCAACGACTATGATCCTTCTGACTATCGGCTTTATCGACTCTATGCACTTTTTGATGTTTACTTCCTCATTCTTCGTCAGAATGATCGCAGTGATATCAGCCATTTTATCCTACGCACTCCTTCAGCATCTTCTCTATCAGATCGATATGACGCGTCTTCGTGAAATGTTCATCGTAATAGCTTCGTGAAGCCTCGCCCATACGGCGAAAATCACCCGACTTGGCCATTTTGTCCGCGATATCGGCAAGCGCCTTCTCATCCTCTGCCGGCGCACACATGCCGCATCCGCTCTCGTCAACGACCGCTTTTGTCTCTCCGTTTGCCGCCGCTATGACCGCCCTGCCCGCTGCCATATAAGACTGGATCTTACCCGGAAGCGTATAGCTTATAAGATCGTTATCGGCAAGCGTTACTATCATCGCATCAGCCATCGCATAAAACTTCGGCATACTCTCAACCGGAAGCCTGCCATAGAACGTAACCTTATCATTAAGATTCATATCGTCACACAGTTTCTTGCATTCATCGAGTGCAAAACCGTCTCCGACGATATGCCATCTGATCCTTTCGTCGCGTACGAGCGCAGCCGCTTTGATGATCGTATCCACACTCTGCATGTTTCCGACATTTCCGGCAAACACGTAATCGATGTTATCCGTCTCTTCCTTTGCGGCAACATCGGAAAACAACTCATCCGCAAACTGCGGTATATGGACATACTTGCCCGAACCGATCCCGAGTTCTTCCCTGAAGTACGTCTCAAACATTCGGGATGTATAACCCGTCACATTCGCTCCCTTATAGATGCGTATGCTTACGGATCTCATGAATCTGTAGAACATGCTGTTCTTATCGATCCCGAGACTCGCCAGACTTGCCGGCCAAAGATCGAGGCAGTAAAGAGCGAGGTTCTTCGTTCTTCCGAACCACTTTGCCACATACGCGGGTATGGCCATCAGGACCGGAGATAACTGATAGACGAATATCACATCAAAGTCCTTCTTCATGAATAGGGCCTTAATGCATCCGTGCCACACGAAGGACACATAGTTGCGTGCAAGTCCGACTTTGCCGGGGGTCCTCGGACGCTCCTTGACGCGGATTATATGCACACCGTTTACCGTTTCGTCTCTGTGCTCTTTGGCCTTGTATTCCTCCGGGATAACACCCATCGGGTAATTGGGAAGTCCCGTAAGAACGGTTACATCGTGTCCGCGCCTTACAAGTTCTTCACAGACCTCATGTATCCTGAACGGTTCCGGATGATAATACTGACATACTACCAATATCTTCATTGTCTGTCGTCACGCTTTTCTTTCTTGCCCTTCGCTTCCAGGTACTCTCTTACCTCATCGCCTATGGCACTTCGAAACGTCCTCGGGTCGTATCCGAAATCACGCGAAGCCTCCTCGTGAGGATACACTCTCGGCTCGCACAGCCTCTGGACTTTTTCGCGAAGGTCTATCTTTCCTATCGATACGAGATAGAAAAACCATGCACCCGCATAGGCAATCGGGAACGGGACACTTACAAACCGCATTCTCTTCGACAGATATGCACCCATTTCGATCAGCATATCCCGAAGCGTTATCTCCTCTCCGCCCGAGAGAATATAATCGTGTCCGCCCGTTATCTTCTCGCTCACAAGAACATCGTAATAAGCCTTTCCGAGATCGGCGAAATGAACCGGCTGAAGTTCGTACTCGGCATTGTTGACAACCGGCATGAACGGGAGCTTATCAACCATCCTTATAAACGATGCCACGTTATGATCGTTTATCGTTCCGTATATCATCGTCGGACGAAGTATCGTCAGAATTATATTTTTGCTCTTCGACATCATGTATACGAAATCGTCTATGTTCCTGTATTCCTCACCGGCCTCTTTGTACTTGGAATAGATGCCTGTGGTGTGAACGCATATCATCCTTCTGACAAAGTTGTTTGCCGCCGCATGTACTATCTGTCTCGACCAGTGGATCCCGGCTATATGAACGATCGTATCGACACCGAGGAATGCCTCTCCGAGAAACAGTTCATCCTCCAGATCGCCGTACATACACTGGACATCAAAAGAGGGAAGGATATCTTTATCCCTCTCCCGTTCTTTGTGAAGAAGAAGCCGTATCCCTCCGGGAAACATCTTCCTGATCTTCTCCTGATTCTGTTCCAGGCGGTAGGCAAATGCCTGTCCCGATTTGCCGGTTATCCCGGTTATGGCCAGTATCTCATCCATTCTTCGGTCCCCCTTCGCTCACGCCCTCTGCCTTTGCCACCGCAAAGAACGTTCCGAAAAAGCACTTTAAATCGAACGCAAAACTTAATTTTTTGACATACTCGCCGTCATATGCCGCCTTGACGTCGATCGGAAGTTCATCTCTTCCGTTTATCTGAGCCCATCCGGTAAGTCCCGGCTTCACGTCGTTCGCACCGTACTTGTCCCGCTCATCGAGAAGATCATACTGATTCCACAGAGCGGGGCGCGGTCCGACAAAACTCATCTGTCCGGCAAATATGTTGAAAAGCTGGGGTATCTCATCGATAGAATATTTCCTGATCGCCTCCTGAAAAGGTGACAGGAGCGATGCGGCGTTCTTGAGTTCATGTGTCGGTGTATCCTTCGGCGCACTCACCGGCATCGAACGGAACTTTATTATCATGAAATGGGATCTGTGTATCCCGACACGTTTCTGTTTGAAGAACACCGGTCCCGGTGAGTCGATCTTGATCATCACGGCGACAACGAGCATCGGTATCGCGGCAACTATGATACCTATCCCCGACAGTACGATATCGATGATCCTCTTAATGACGTTTTTGTAAATGCTCATTTTGATTTATCCCGTTTTAAGAGCGGAGCCACATATGCTCCGGTATATGATCCCTTGTCCTTGGCAACTTCCTCGGGCGTGCCTTTCGCTATGACCTGTCCGCCTCCGTCTCCGCCTTCCGGTCCGAGATCGATGATGTAGTCCGCGGTCTTGATCACGTCGAGATTATGCTCGATAACAACGACGGTGTTACCGCCTTCCGTAAGTCTCTGGAGTATCTCGACAAGCTTGTGAACATCCGCAAAATGAAGTCCGGTCGTCGGTTCATCAAGGATATATATGGTCCTGCCCGTACTTCTTCTCGACAGTTCCGTCGCAAGTTTGATACGCTGCGCCTCTCCTCCCGACAGTGTCGTTGAAGGCTGTCCGAGCTTGATGTATCCGAGTCCGACCTCGTTAAGTGTTTCTATCTTTCTTCTTATTGCCGGAATGTTCTCGAAGAACGGCAATGCCTCTTCCACGGTCATGTCGAGAACATCGTAAATGTTCTTTCCCTTGTACCTGACCTCGAGAGTTTCCCTGTTGTATCTCTTTCCCTTGCAGACCTCACACGGCACATACACATCGGGAAGGAAATGCATCTCGATCTTTATTATACCATCTCCGCTGCAGGCTTCGCATCTTCCGCCTTTTACGTTGAACGAAAATCGTCCCTTTGCGTATCCTCTTTCCTTCGCATCTCTTGTCGTTGCGAACAGATCCCTTATAAGGTCGAACGCTCCGGTATACGTTGCGGGATTGGATCTGGGTGTTCTTCCTATCGGAGACTGGTCTATCGCGATTATCTTGTCCAGTTCCTTAATCCCGTCGATCCCGTCATGCTTTCCGGGTATTGTCCTTGCCCTGTTAAGATCACGGGCGAGGCGTTTATACAGTATCTCGTTTATGAGCGAGCTCTTTCCGGATCCCGATACTCCCGTGACGCATGTAAATACTCCGAGGGGTATATCCACGTTTATGCCCTTGAGGTTATTCTCGCATGCTCCTTTTATCTTCAGGAACTTCTTGGGCTTACGGCGCTTAGCAGGAACGGGTATGAACAGTTCGTGACTGAGGTATCTTCCGGTCACGGAATCTTTGCACTTCATGATGTCGGAAACGCTGCCGCAGGCAACGACCTTGCCGCCCTCGCTTCCCGCTCCCGGTCCAATATCCACTATATGATCCGCCGCCATCATGGTCTCTTCGTCATGTTCGACCACGATAAGGCTGTTCCCGAGATCTCTGAGATTGGCAAGAGCACCGAGCAGTTTTCCGTTATCCCTCTGGTGAAGTCCGATGCTCGGCTCGTCAAGTATATACGCTACGCCTACAAGACCCGAACCTATCTGGGTCGCAAGTCTTATTCTCTGGGCTTCTCCGCCCGAGAGCGATCCCGTTGCTCTTGCAAGCGCCAGGTAGTCAAGTCCGACCTCAACGAGGAACCCGAGTCTGGCCTTTATCTCTTTCAGAATTCTGGCCCCGATGAGTTCCTGCTGTTTCGTAAGTTTCAGACCGTCAACAAAATCCTTAAGCTTTACTATCGACATATTTGTCATCTCGTGGATGTTGAGTCCTCCGACAGTCACAGCCAGCGCACCGGGCTTGAGCCTCATGCCGTGGCAGGCATCACACGGTGTGAATCTCATGAACGTTTCGTATTCGGCTTTGGAACTTTCTGAAGCGGTCTCTCTGTATCTTCTCTCGACATTTTTGATGATACCCTCAAAGGGAACATCATAAACGCCCTCTCCGCGCATACCCTTATAGGATACTTTCAGGACTTCTCCGCCCGTTCCGTCGATGATAAGATCGTGTATCTTTTTCGGGTATTTTTCAAACGGTGTATCAAGACTGAACTTGTATTTTTTCCGCATGGCATCGAGTGTCGCATACGTGAAACTGCTCTTGTCGTTACATGACTGCCATCCCGGAACGGCTATCGCTCCTTCCATGATCGAAAGCGACTTATCGGGAATGATCAGGTCCTCATCGAATCTCATCTTGTATCCGAGTCCCGCACACTCCGGGCATGCACCGAACGGATTGTTGAACGAGAAACTTCTCGGTTCAATCTCGTCAATGCTTATATTACAGTCCGGACATGAAAAGCTCTGGGAGAAAGTCAGCATCTTGCCGTCAATTACGTCAACATATACGAGTCCGTCCGACAGTTGCATGACGGTCTCTATCGAGTCCGTCAGTCTTTTGTTGATGCCTTCTTTGACCACAAGTCTGTCGACGATTATCTCGATATTGTGCTTAATATTCTTGTCTAGCTTTATATCCTCGGAAAGCTCATACATATTGCCGTCAACACGTACTCTTACATAACCGCTCTTTGCGGCGCGCTCGAACACTTTTGAATGCTCACCTTTACGGCCCCTGACTACGGGAGCAAGAAGCTGGATCTTCGTTCCTTCCGGAAGACTCATGACAAAATCCGTCATCTGGTCAACGCTTTGGCGCTTTATCTCCTTGCCGCAGTTCGGACAATGCGGCGTACCTATCCTTGCATACAAAAGACGGAAATAATCATATATTTCCGTTACGGTCCCCACAGTAGATCTGGGGTTCTTGTTCGTTGATTTCTGATCTATCGATATAGCGGGAGGAAGTCCCTCTATCGAATCAACTTCGGGCTTTTCCATCTGGCCCAGAAACTGCCTTGCATAGGACGACAGCGATTCCATGTATCGTCTCTGTCCTTCCGCATAGATGGTGTCAAACGCCAGTGATGATTTTCCGGACCCGGAAAGTCCAGTCAGTACGACCAGTTCATTTCTGGGGATGTCTATATCGATATCTTTGAGATTATGCTCTTTTGCGCCCCTGATGCGTATCATGGGGATCTTTTTTTCAGCCATCGTATGTTACCTCAAACGTTTCAAGAAGATACGTCTTACCGTCGGTCTCACTGTATGCGAACAGATCGATCTGCGACTGTACCATGAACCTTCTCTGAATGCTCAGCGAGAATCTGTTCACTCCCTCTTCCTCAGACTGCCTGTGAAGCAGACAGTAATCCGTTTCGATGCATTCGTCATCCGTCTTTGCATATACATCGATCTTACCGAGATCCTCCGGAGCGTTAACCACTCCTTCGATCTTGAATATCGAAGTCATGTCGTTTGGATCGAGCACGATCTTCGATCCTTCAACTCTTCCGCCCGAAACGGAAGTGACATCGTATGTAACACCCGGATTGTCGCTGTATACTCCGTCGCCTTTATAGGGAGGTTCGTAATAGTACCCGGAAAAATCGCTCGTTATCGGCATCTCGCTCGATATAGAACGTTCCGCCGTCTCGAAGATGACCATATCGGGAAACGTCAGATTCACGAAATACTGAACGTAATCGCTGTTCTGTCTGTGAACAAAATATACTTCCTTAAAACGGTTATCGTAAAACTTCTGGTACGACTGGAAATAACTGTCGGTAAAGACAAGAAGTCTTCTGTTGTTCGGTGCGCTCTCGTTAATATGATGCGTGTAGAACGTGTCGGTACTGCAGTCCATTGAAGGCTTCAAAAGTTCCGTGTAATCCGCGGTAAGATCGTCCCTGAGCGAGTAGAGCGGCACATCCTCGTCTATGGAAAACTTCGCATTATCAAGTGTGTCAACATGGACGGTGTTAAGATCGAAGTTGTCCCTGTTAAGCGGCGGAACGTCATCAAACCATTCCCTGATCTTTTCGTCGATCAGTTCGTGACCTATGAACGCGCCCCTGTCGTTCCAGTGTGTAACGTCATAGAGTTTGTTGTACAAAAGATCGTCACCTTTGGCCGCCTCAAGTTCGTCTCTCGGATCGATATAGCATACTCCCGACGATGCCATCTTCGAATCGAGATACGAAAGCACCGATTCGTTTTCGTTATTGACGTGAACCGTTTTCGGGAAATATTCGGGATATATCGTCTTCTTGTCGGGGCAAACGAAATACAGGAACTTTATATCCTTGGACTGTAAATAGTCATTCGTCTTCTCCAGAAACTCCACCATTGAATCGATGTATTCCTTATCGGTGTTGAGTCTCTGATATGCCGCGATATAATCCTTGTCCTTGTAATATATATGACCATCCTCGCCCCACATGAACAGCGGGTTGACCATTGCGCCGAACAGGGCGTTGTTAGCTTCGGTATAAACGGCGATGGCTCCCTCTCTGAAACCGATCCTGTCGTTGACATAGTCGTATACCGATTTCATATAATCTTCCGAGAACTCGAACTCGGGCCACTCCTCGAGCATCTTGTTCTCATACTCGCTCGTCTGGTTCTTCTTAAGGTTCATGAAGAACACCGGCAACACAAGGAGCAGGCAGAACAGGGTGATAAATACCACTGACGGTATGCTGTTTTTGTCGATCTTAAGCTTACCCATAGATTAAAACTGAAAATATATAAACGGTGAATACGTTGTGTTGACTATGAATATGAAACTGATAACGAGAAGCATAAGAAGGCAGGCATGCCTTGCGATCCTCGGAACCTTTTTGTCGCTGTCGGTAAATTCGGCGATACGCGCACTTACAAGTCTCGGTAATACCTGTGCCCACGGAACACATGCCAAGAGAGCTATTATCAGGAAGAACGCAAGTCTCGCATCAAGGAAAAATCCGAGTGAGAACGCATTATAATCGTGATGTTCAAGGTGGAACATTACCTTTATGTATGACAGCGCCTGCGCGATATCCTCGATCTTGAACATGACCCATCCGATCGATACCGCGAGTATCGTGTAGCCCCATTTAAGTGCGGAAGATACAAATGCCGGAAGTGCAAACGGAAGTTTCTTTCCCTTAAGAGCACGCTCGATCAGCATAAACAGTCCGTGCCACAGTCCCCATACGACAAATCCCCATGCGGCCCCGTGCCACAGTCCCGTGGCAAGGAAAACGATCAGAAGATTGACGTACACGTTACCGCGTCTGTTACCTCCGAGCGGAATGTACAGGTAATCCCGAAACCAGCTTCCGAGTGTGATATGCCATCTTCTCCAGAACTCCGTTACGGATCTTGAAATATACGGATAATTGAAGTTCTCGGCAAATTCGAATCCGAACATCTTTCCGAGACC
>JAEEGL015986842.1_pt1 | contig 11777 bp, 7 predicted proteins | sample 9134231 | NCBI WGS metagenome assembly JAEEGL01 (sample SAMN16246548, study PRJNA631951) | gut metagenome | biome: gut microbiome; feature: rumen; material: fiber-attached | host: Bos | place: Iran: Karaj | collected 2018-10
GATCCAGTGGATGCCGTCCTTGCTTTCCGCATAGCAGGTTGTCCCATGGTCTTCATGGCCGGGCATCTTATATGACGCGCCCCTGTAGTACATGCGATAGAGGTCGCCGTCCTGAAACACCGTGTGGAAGGCACATGTATTCCCCTCCCACGGCGCGTCGTGCACCATGGCCACGTCACGGAACTCGGGATGATGGAGGGTCAGCTTCGCGCCGCCGCCCAATTCATCGATGGGCTCCATGTCCCAGAGCAGCAGTGGATAGGCGAAGAGCGGCGCGGCGGCGAAGGCCATGGCGACGGCGATGGCGGTGGAGAGGATATGACGGTTCATGTGTTTTCCCTTATATATAATATAATAGGAATATAGGAATAGCAGACAAGTCCGCCGCCCCGTTTGACAGAGGCGGCGGCTCAATGGCACGGCTAACCCGTGCAAACAGGATGATTCTCTACTGGATATAGAAGCCCTTGGAGTCAGTAGCGGGTTTCTCCGGATGCAGCCAAATTCCAACATATTGCGGTTTGAAGTCCATCTTCTTGGTGGCGGCCAACATCTCGCCAGCGGAACTGCTGGCTGCGTGGCCGTCCAGGAAGGCCGTGTTGCAGCGGTCGGCGTGGTTCAGGCGGTACAGGTTCGGGTTCTCAGTGATATGGATTGCGTTCCACTCGCGTTCCTGACCTGATTCGCTTAAATAGCTGTCGCCCAAGACGATGTGGCTGGAGGGATTGGTGACGTAAGGCGTGCGGAAATAGCGAATCACACGGCCGTTTACCCATTCCTCCTTGGCAACAGCTGATTGGAACCAGAAGAAATAAATCTGGCCATATCCACAGAATAGCGTCGTGGAGAAGCTCTTGAAGTCGTTGCTCTTGGGGCATGTGACAATCTTGGAATCCGGTTCAATGTATCCAAGGCCCATCATCATGATGTTCCACCGTTTGTTGTCGTCATTGGCCAGCGTCGTGCCGGCGATGGTCAAATCCTGTGCCGATTCCGCGATTAAAGCCGCTTTGTTGTCATCCATGTACAGGATGGACGCTTGCATGCAGCCGCGGATGTTGGAGGTGCAGTTGATGGTGAGGGCTTTCTCCTTGGCCTTGGCCAGAGCGGGCAAGAGCATGCCCGCGAGGATGGCGATGATGGCGATGACGACCAGCAGTTCGATGAGCGTGAAGGCTTTTTTCATTGTCGTTTCCTTTTTTGAGTTGTTTTGTTTGACACCTCCCGTCGCCAACCATGAAGACGGGGAAACATGTCTCACATGTTTCGCAATATATTATAGGAAACTTTCGGGCAAAATACAAGCCCCAACAGTGAAATCATGGTATATTTTTATGAATTTTTTGTATAATCTGTATAATCAAATGATAATTTTGTAGAAGAAAGTACTGGCATGGGATGGCGATGGCCGTAAAAACAGAGGAGACACATTCATCCCCATGACGCCGCCGCCCCTTCGGGGCTGACGCGCGAACGGCATGTCGTTTCGAAAAATCATCCTCTACCCCAATGGGGTATATTCATGACAAATTCCTCATTTCTAATTTCTCATTCCTAATTCTGATTATACCTATTATACACAAAATGACATGAAAAATTCCATGATTACACCTTTGAGCCTTGACATTGGCGCCAAAATTCACTATACTATTGACAGGAGAACAGAAAAATGGATTTTCAATTTAGAATAGACAAGAACAGCGAACAGCCTCTCTATCAGCAGCTGCGCGACGAGCTGAAGCGGTACATCGCCGAGCATGAGCTCCATGACGGCGACGCGCTGCCCAGCGTGGGCGAGCTGGCCGCCGCCGCCAACGTATGTGTGCGCACCATGGATCGGGCGTTGCAGGAACTTGTCCGCAAGAAAGTCTGCTATAGACGGCCGAAAAAAGGCACATTTGTGGGTTCCCCTCCCCGGGAGGAAACCGAAGACCGGCGGATCGTCATTTTGTATGTTCCCTCCTTTGGACTGGAGTATTTCAAGACCGACCAGGCGGAGCGGCTGCTCTACACGGGCATGCGCCACGAGGCCACCCGTGCGGGAATCGAACTTCTGCTAATCCACAAGAATCTGGAATTCTATCTGGAGCGGCTGGATGCGGCGATCCGCGGTGTCCTGCTCTTCAGTTCCGTCTCCCTGAGCGACATCACTCCCATCGCCATCCGCTGGCCCCAAAAGCGCTTCGTCTATGTGAACTACTTCATGCCGGGCTTCGCCATGGCGGCACCAAACATCTACGGCGTGTTCAACGACGACTTCGGCGGTGCCTTTGAAATCGCCAGCTGGTTCTTCGGGCAGGGCTGCCGCAACCCCCGTATCCTGTATTTCGAGACGCCGGACATCAATCACGAGCAGCGCCTGCAGGGCGTGAGCTTTGCCGCCAAGCGCAACGACATCTCCGTAGAAGGACGTTGCGTGCCTCTGGAGGCAGGCCACAATCTCGCCGAAATGCTGGAGATATCACGGCAGACCGCAGCCAACCTACTGGAGGAAGATCCCTTAATCGACATATTCATAACGACTTGCGACTACATCGGCTACGGCGTGCAGCAGTTCTTGCAGGAGAAGGGGCTTAGCGCTGTCCGCGTCGCAGGCTATGACGGCTATCAGCTGAATGGCCGCCTGCCCGAATTTCCTACCATGCAGATAGATTTTCCGGCCATCGGCGCCCAGGCTCTGCATATCGCCGCCGCCGTGCGCCCAAATGCCAAAGTCATCAAGGTGTTTCCGAATTTTCTCAACCGGAATTCCGGCCATGTAGAAAACGCCGTTCCTTCGCCCCGGTGACGAAATAGCCTGACAGAAGCCATTGATTATACATATTATATAAATACTGTCGCAATTTGTGAAACGATCGCCGCAGTGGACTTGTCTCCCCGCAAGCGCCACCGAATCCAAAAAGGAATGAACGATGAAGAAAGTTTTCGCCCTGTTAGAATTGTGCGTCTGGAGCAGTGTCTTCTTCCTTGGAAGCACCGTCACCGGCTGGGGGCGGGAATGGAAATGGAGCGCCGTTTCCGCGATGACAAAACTCGATTCGGCCGCGGCTTTGCCGGAGACACCGTCATCGCTGGCCGTCGAACTTGGGCGGAATGAGCGCGAAAGCGTCCAGTTGCTCTTGAAAAACGACTGCATCGCGCCGTTGGATTTCACGCTGAGCCTGAAGCTCCCTGAGGACAAAAGCGGCAATACGGTCACGGTGACGCCGTTTCTGGTCGGCTATGTGGATGCCTACAACCTGTGGGAGCCCCATGAGCTGCTGGGAAACCTGCCGGATCCGCTGCTGCCTCTGCCGAGAAGATTTACGGTAAGGCCCAATCGTCAGCAATCGATTCTGCTGCAGGTCGGCACGCTGGCGGAGACTCGCTCCGGCATATACCAGGGCACGGTAGTCATCACTGCCGCCGGTACCGACAAATTGTCCATCCCCTTTGAAGTGAAGGTGTTGGAATATACCATTCCGGTCGCACAGAGTTTCACTGTGGCGATTCCGCTCTGGGGCGACCACATGGAGAAGATGTATCCGGGCAAGGCGGAAGCGACACGAAAAGGGCTGCTCGATCTGATGCTTGCCTACCGAATCTCCCCTTTCGCAGTGGATGACGATGAAATCCAGCACTTGATCGATGGCGGTCAACGGTCGTTCTGCGTGCTCACCTTGCCAAAGGACAATGTCGCCGCCGACCGAATCGAAACCCTTGCGGCAAAGCGGGAAATGTGGCACGAAAACGGCTGGCTGAAGATTGCCTCCCCCTATGTGCTGCTCGGCGACGAGCCGCCACCGGAATACTGGGATGTCATCCGGCAGCAGGGAATGCTGGTGCATGAGAAATTTCCCGAAGCCGCCCGCATCAATACGATAAACTACGAATCCGACCAAAGCAAGGTTCCCGTCGATTCCGCCATTGATCCGAAACTCAACTACTATTATCAGACCATGAAAGGCCTTTCGGGCGCCGTCGATTATTTCATGCCCTGCAACGCAGGATGCTACCCCATCGACGGCTTCGAAAGCCTGCGGCGGAAAATGGGAAAGAAGGCATGGTGGTACTACATCGCCGCCGGCTTCTACATCCCCAACACGGGAATGTCGATGCGGATTTACGGCTGGTTGCACTGGAAGTACCAAATTCCCGGCATGCTGCATTGGGGCATGACCTATTGGGACGGCGAGTCGCCCGTCCCAACGGACAACATGGTCGGCGTCGACGGCAAAAAATGGCCGGATATTCCGTGGAACACCAAATCGTCGCGGAGCGGGGACGGCTATCTGGTCTATCCGGCGCGGGACGGGGCTGGATACTGGCCGAGCCTGCGCCTGGAGAATCTGCGCGACGCGGCGGAGGATTACGAGCTGCTGCGCATGCTGAAACAGATCGTAATGGAAATAGAGAGCAGACGCCCGGGGGAGAATAAAACGCAATTGCGTGTGGCGCAAGCGATTCTGAATGTCAATCCCGAACTGGTGAAAGACGCGGCCATGGTCTCGAAAGAACCTGCCATACTGCTTCGTGAACGGCGGCGGGCGGCGGCCTGCCTAGCCCGATGCAATGCGATTCTGGCAGATATCCAAGCGCACGAGACGCGGGAGGACAAATGAGAAATGCAATCATGAACTATCGCAGGACGGTGCTCGCCTGTCTGATGGCCGGCATGATGGCCATGGGCAGTCCATGGCTGGCGAATCCGGCCGATTCGATGCGCAAGGTGCTGCAGGGGGAACCCGCCGCCGACCTCTTTAGCACATTGAGCGCCAAGCCATGGGAGGAAGGCGCAATCTGGGAGCCGGTGGAAATCGCGCGTGCCAAATGTCTGAAGCTGGAGATGGCGCGGAACGAAAAGGAAAGCATACAGCTGGTGGTGCATGCGATGGAGCAGCCGGTGCGCGACGTGCGGTTGGAACTCTCCTCGCTGGTCAATGCGGCGGGCGATGTCTTCCCGGCTGAACGCATTGATATCGAGGCAGTTGGATACATCGATACGGTGAGTCTGTGGCTGAAGGACTTGCATCTGGGCTTCTGGCCGGATCCGCTTCTTCCGCTCAAGGAGGCGCCGAAGGCAATCCTGCCGGGCGCCAACCAGAGCTACTGGCTGCGCTTCCGCACCGCCGCAGACACGCCGCCGGGCGTGTATCGCGGCCAACTGACGGTGACGGCGGCCGACGACGGGGCGCGCATTTTTCCGGTAGAGGTCAAAGTATGGGCCTTCACGCTGCCGCGGGAACAGCATTTTACGTCTTCGATTCCAATCTGGAGCGATGCGCCGGAATTGATGCACGAAAACTTCGGCAAACCGGAATCGACTCGCAAGCTTCTGGAAATCATGGCGGAGTACCGTCTTTCCCCTTTCCCGCTCAAGGGGGATGAAATCCGTTTCATGGGCGAACGCGGCCAGCGGTGGTTCTGCATGCATACCTTTCCGAAGGACCGTGCACCCAACGACACCGACCGCGAACTCATTGCCCAAAAGGCGAAAATCTGGCGGGAAAACGCCGCTGCCGGCTGGACCCCCTACGTGCTTCTGGGGGACGAACCCCAGCCCGACCAGTGGCCGTTCATCGTCGAACAAGGCAGGATGGTCCGTGAATTGTTTCCGGAGGCAGTGCGCTGCAACACGTTGAGCATGTACGGGAAAGTGCCCGGCAAGGTGGAAGTGTTTTTTCCGGAGGACTACGAAAAGCGGTACCTGTCGTATTACGAAGAATCGTTCCACAACCTGAAGGACGGCGTGGATCTCTTCATCATCGGCGCGGGGCGCGGCACCACCGTGATGGATTCGGTGCCCCTGGCGGCAAGCCATGGCCTCAAATTGTGGTGGTACTACGTCTGCGACTGGGTGTACATCCCCGCCCCCGGCACGCAAACGCGCTTGATGCCGTGGATCCACTGGCGCTACGGCATCCCTGGCTTCCTGCATTGGGGCATGGTATTTTGGGATGGCGAAAACGATCCAGCCCGCCCCAACACCGCCGGAATCGACGGCAAAAAATGGCCGGACATCCCATGGAACGGAAGCGGCTCTCGCTCCGGCGACGGCTATCTGGTCTACCCGGCACGGGACGGCGCGGGATTCTGGCCAAGCATCCGCATGGAAAATCTGCGCGATGGAATCGAAGACTACGAATACTTTTTCTTGCTCCAAAAGCTTGTGGCCGAAGCTGATGCAGAAGGCGGCACCGTGCCGGCGGACGTGCGAGAGCTGCTGCAGATCCGCCCGGAACTGATCGCAAGTCCTTATGAATACACCACCGACCCCGTCGCATTGAGAAGCACACGCCGCCGGCTGGGAGACGCCATCGAACGAATGACGGCGGCGCATTGACCGTTCCCGTGCAGCATATTGCATAACAAGGAGAATCGATGCCATGTGGCAGCATCCATTGAGTCAACCTCAGGTCGTCGCAAAATCGAACGTCTCTGAAATCACGCCTTTCATCTGGCGAAACCGTCTGTACAAAGTCGAGAATTACAAGGCATCGGAGGCATTTCCAGGAGAAGATATCGCCAAACGGTTCCACGAAGACGGCTGCCGGATTGTCGACGTCGAATCCGGAAAGACCCTTTCCATCCCTTGGACAAACCACTATTTTACCACCGCAACAGTCTGGCAGGACCGTATTTACCTCTTTGGCGGCGACTATGAATGGGACCGCCCCTGGTGGCATATCCGCCACATCGAAATGATCCATTCCGACGATCTGGCCCACTGGAGCAGGCCGCAAATCGTGCTGAAGGCAGCGGACAATGAAAACCTTTTCAACAATGCCGTCGTCCATGACGGACAACGATTTGTGCTGCTGTATGAAACGGACGATCCGGCATATCCCAAATTCACCTTCAAATTCGCCGTATCCGACGATCTTGAACATTGGACAAAGCTGCCCAAGGCCATTTTCGGAAACGACAAATATGTCGGAGGACCGGCGATGTACTTCGAGGGCGGTCGTTATTACATCCTCTACGTAAACGACTTGGGAGGAAAATGGGATACTCGGATCACCCGTTCGCGGGATTTGGTGCAGTGGGAGGAGGCGCCCAGCGACCGTCCGTTCCTGTCGCCGGACTACACCCACGAAACCAATCCGGAGGATTATCCAGGCGTCTTTGAAATCAACGCCTCGGATGCGGAAATGATTGAGTGGCAAGGACATGTGCTGGTGTGGTGGAACGGCGGCGACCAATGTAGCTGCGGTGACCACAAGCTGGCAGAGTTTGCCGGCACCCGGCGCGAACTCTGCGAACGCTTCTTTGCAGATTGACGCCGACGCGGAAGCGTCTGCGATGCGGCCCCCCACGAAAGGCACCGTGGCGAAGGAGAGGGCAGGCCGAAGAAAGAGCCGCCCTGGCGGCTCTTCTTTTTCGGCATGCCTCGCCTTCTGCCGTCCCTTTGGTGCTGACGCGCGAACTGCAATGTCATTTCGTAAAAATCATCCTCTATCCTAATGTGGTATATTCATGACAAATTCCTAATTCCTAATTCCTCATTCCTAATTTATTTTCAAATTCCTAATTCCTAATTCCTAATTTCTAATTCTATCATTTGATCACCTCGACTCCCCATGGGCCAAGGGTGACTTTCCTGTTGAAATTCAACACGTTGACATCGAAGGACATCTCATGGTCGGTCGTGTTGACGATGCCGACGGCGTAGGAGCCGTCCTCCGCTTGGCGACACCAATAGTCCACGCCATCCGGCAAGGCGATCTTCTGCGGCGAATTCCGGCCGACAAGATACTTGTAGAGACCGTTGAGCTCGCGGCTGCAGGCGACCGTCTCCGCCCATTGGATAGGGGAATGAATCCGCATGTCATAGCGGTCCTTCGGCAGCCAGTAATAGATGATGCCCTGCACATTGGCGGCCAACGCCAAATGCGTCATGCAGCGGATTTTGCCCGCCTTCGGCTCCACGTCTTCCGGCTTCTTGTTCTTGACGGCGTACTGGTCCCAATCAAACGCCTGCACAACGCACCAAACAGGCTGCCGGTCGTGGCAGACGCCCCGCATCGTCTCCATGTTCCTCTTGACGTCGGTGATGACGCCACGCTGAATGGGATAGGGATCGTGCCACAGGATGTCGGAGAGTCCGTCGCCCATGAACAGCACATCGTCGTTGTTGGCGTCCGCCGTGCAAAGCAGGATGATTCGCGGGACGTTCGGGCAGGCCGCCTTGGCCGCGTCCGCGCCGTTTTTCATGCTGTATCTGTTGAGCCAGCATTCCGGTTCGTCCGCAAGATAGATACTCAGAAGAGTGGGATGGTCAACCATGACGGCGCAGTGCCTTTGCAGTTCATAGGTGTTTCCATGGTAGAGGTGCCGCCGCGGTATCCCCATGAAAGCCAATAGGTTATGATTCTGGCAGTCGTCCAGATAGCGGGTTATGGTTTCGTCGCTTACCACGAGATTCTCGAAACTGTAGGAATGGGTGACGTTGAACTGCGCCTCCTCAATTCCATCGAAGACCGTCATGTCGTCGGACGGATCGCGGTAGGTTCCGATTGGGAAGAAGGGCTCGCCGTCGATGCAGAGCATGTGGTCGTCCCGAAAGGTGAATCGATGGGCCGGCGACTTGTTGATGTAGAGGAAGCGATGGCTTTGGGCGTTGGCGACGAGCCGTATGTCGTATGTCCCCTTGGGAAGGGGCTGGACAGGGGTGAAGACAATCGTTGCGCCATTGACGGATTTGACCGCGAGCTCCATGTCGCCAATCGTGGCGGAGTACGTCTGTGGAAGTACAGGATAGAAGGTGAAGGCGAATTCCGGTCTCTCGTTGTATTCGCCGCTGGGGATTTTCGGCGTGACCTTCAAGGGCGGATTTTCGGCGTAATCCCCTAATGTGAACGTGAGAGTCTCCATCATCGGATAGAGTCTATCGATGCACCATTGCGCTTTCGCATACCACTTGCCCGGCTCCAGCGCATAGGGGAACGGATATGTCCCCGTGCCCGTCACCATTTCGTTAAATGTCTCGCCTTCAGGGAAATCCGGATTTTTGCTAAGGGAAATGCGTAGCCATGGCGGCACCGGCGTTCCATTTTTCAGCTTGACGGGCTGGCTGGTGAAAGACGGCGGATTCTGCGCCTCGCCGATGGACCACTCCGTTTCCACCGTGTGCACTTCCAGATTCTTGAACTGAGCGGTCCCCTGCCCCTCCAACGCAATCCATATCTGGATGTATTTCACATGCGGCGCAATGGCACGCGTCAGTCCCGTGGAGACTTTTGTCCAGCCCGAACTGCCGGTCGGCCCGCTAGGAAACTGGCCGCCGTTGATCCAGCTCTTGTCTTCCCCAAGGAGGCCGAAAAAGAGCGTGGCGCCGCGCCCGCCCTGCGGCAGCGAGACATCCAGCGCCTTCACCATCACGCTGCCCGCATAGGATTTTCCCCTCTCCACGGGAAAGTCGTAGGTGATGAATTTGCGTACGCCGCCCGTCGCGGTGAGCTGCAGCACGCCGTCAACCGTCTCCACGCCCTCTGCAGGAACGTTCCAGCCCGCCTCCCGCAAGGCGGCGACACCCTCCGAAAGCGGTGTGCTGAACACGGTGGTCTCCCCTGCGGACAGCATCAGCGAAATACACAAAGGCAATGCCAGAAAAAACATTCTTGACGACATACATGAATCCCTGCATCGGTTGATTTCGGCCATATCCCTTGACGAATATCACCATCACACAACATATACTTGGGATTTACCATGCCATGTTTTCCCGCAAATACAAGCCCGCCCGCCGATATTTGTCCATTTTGTCTAATATGAAAAACTGCCGCTTCGTGGCCTCCGTAAACGACCCTCTTGTGGAACATAGCCTTGCGAATAGGGGCATGAGCGATTTGGCATGTCTTTTCTGTTTATTCTGAACCATTCATTTTAGGGTTCCATATCCATCATTTTGAACTCAAATAAGCAGAGATTAGGTCACCCTAATTAGGTTGTCCTATCAGATGTGCGTAAACAAGCATGGAATAGGTCACCCTAAAATATATGGTTCAGTTTATTCTGTATAGGTTGCAAATTTCAACCTAAAATGGCCAATCAGCCAAGAGCCATGCGCAGGCGCTTGAACTGCTCAATCTGCCGCTGGCAGAACAACCCCACGGTCCCCTGACTTGGGTTTTGGTTGACGGACATATCCAACGTGACGGCGGCACCGACCTGGAAGCAACGTTGGAGCCAAGGCAGCCAGTCCGCATCGGCGAAACGGCAGTTTGAGTTAGCCCACGTATCTCCAAGATACGTCAGGACATGGGCTTGCGAATCGTCAATCCAGCGGGAGTCCATGGAGATATCGAAGGGCTCTTTGATTTCTCCCGCCGTATAGTCCTCCGAACGGGTTGCCCGTCGCGGGCTGACTCCGACTCCCGGATTGAAGGTGACGAGGCTGTGGGGATTGCCGCTTTTGGTGGCGGCGGCATAGTAGGCGGCGATGTCGTCATTGAAGCCGCACCATTCGTAGCCGCCGTCGAACCACCAGCCGGACACCAAGTCACCGTAATGGCGGGACCAATAGGCGATGACCTGGGCCCATTTCTCCGCCGTGACGGCGGTAATTTGTCGATCACCGTCCACTGGCTCCTCTGGAAAGCCGAAGGCCTTCACCGCCTGCAGATCCTGATTCGGGGTCTGGCACGGCAGATACAGCATGAGACGAATCCCCTGCTCCCGCAGCGCCTGTGCCAATTCCATGGGAAGGTCCCGCAAGGCGCAGCGCTCCCCTGCCCTGTAGCCGGAAATCTCGTCATAGACGGGATTTGGAGCATTGAAGAAGCCTTCGTTTTGGCCAAGTGCGAAGCCCAAATAGCCCGCCCCCGCGTCCTTCAGTTGGGCGGCCAGCCCCGCCACATCAAACACATCCCAAAATGCAATCTCTTTGTTATCAGGAAGATAATGCATGAAGGCCCCCATCTGGGCATGGGACAGCCAGTCCGTGTCCGGATTGCGAACGGTCCTCGGAGGGAGATTTTCCCCTTGGAGGGAGCATTTTTGGGTGTTGTCTTGGGAGTACATGGAGCATTCTCCTCTTTTCCACGAATAATCACAACATATTGATATACAATAACTTATAGAAATTTCTCACGCTTCTTCGAAGACGACGACGGCATAGCCCTGAATGCGTTGTGGCCCTTTTTGAGGCATGCCCCGCCTTCTGCCGCCATTGCCTTTTCCATTACTGCTGTTTTTAGGATGAAACCATTGTCATGGTGGTCATTCAGCCCCTTGGGGCTGTGGAGTCATGGAGTGAGGGGTGAAGCCCTGCCAACGGGTTAACCCGAGGTTACTTCAATTGAGCCGCATGGCGGCTCTTTTTGAGGCATAATGGCATGGGAACCTAATCTGGCATGTGTTCCTAAGGCCCTGAAGGGGCCTAATTTACGTAACCCTGGGTCGAGCAGAGCGAGACCCGGGGGTGAATGCGCCACCGCTGATTTCACAGCCCCAACGGGGCTGAATTACAGTCACGAAATCGGCATTGCGGATAGATTATGAATAGATCCATTTTTTCATCCTATTCTAATTCCTTACGGGTGGCCAAAGCGTAGTGAATAGATGTCCCCGTCCACCAGTTCGAAGTGGAGGATGAGGCGGCGGCCGATGAGCGGGCTGACGTCCGTGCCGTTCTTCCACACCATGGGCAGATCCAGCTCGTCGCCGTAGACGGCAACGGCGTCGTCCAACGTGTAGCCGGAGATGGGTTGATTCTGTTCGTCGCGGATTTCGCAGCGGATGCTGCCGTAGGCGGAGGTGGAGGCGTTCAGCAGCAGCATGGCAGAGCTCCACGCCGC
>JAEEGL016319875.1_pt1 | contig 11777 bp, 8 predicted proteins | sample 9134231 | NCBI WGS metagenome assembly JAEEGL01 (sample SAMN16246548, study PRJNA631951) | gut metagenome | biome: gut microbiome; feature: rumen; material: fiber-attached | host: Bos | place: Iran: Karaj | collected 2018-10
GGTTATTAATACAGGAGCATCTGACTGGGCATACATTGCTACTTTCTTAAAAACGTTGCGCATTTTTTCTGATACGCCCACCATATCAAAAAATTCACTTTTATCGTGAATTGTTGGCGGCGGAAGCAGCAATAAATTTTTATCTCTGTCTATTAAGTCTGTCATACGGACAAAATAGTACAATCATTTTACAAAAATTTCAATTCTTGAATTTTTATCATTCATAAATTTTAAATATTTGTCGAGTGAAAAATGACCTTTAATCGTTATTACTAATTTTGAATGAGTATAATGAAGAAAAAATACAAAAAAATAATATCTGTATTGGCTTTGGCCTTGGCTTTAGGTATAAATCCTAATCTGGATTCTGCTATTGCTCAAACTTCAAATCCTGATGAAAATGTCAGTTTTGAAGGTGATGCAAATATTAAGGCATTTGTAGAAAGCACTAGAAAAGATTATTTCGACAGAGTTTACTCCTACGATAATCCTGTTCCAAGATATGAAAAAAGACAATACGATAGAAGTTTTTATGGAACAGACTCTGATTTGAACTTTGCTTTAAAGACAGATCTGGGTGATGTGAGCTTCTTAGATTTTAAAGAATCATTATATATTAGACATTACAATAGGGAAGATCCCAGAAGTCTTGACTATAAATCAAACAAAAGCAATGAGATCGACCATAATCTTTGTGTGACTTTCGGCGTTGCTGCTGGAACCTATGATTACATACAGCTTGACTACCTGAACAATATCTACGATGGTGGTATCTTTGATAGCTTGAATTATAGGTCAAACAAAGGAAAAGCTATGGTAGCTCATGACTTTGATGGAAGAACCTGTCTTGCCTTTACTGGAAGCTATGAAGAACGAGAATACGATACAGATAAAGTTTTAGACTATAAAGAAGCTAGAGCTGGTGTTGAAGTATCTGGTGTTATATCTGGTCGCAGTGAATATGTTCAGGTTGCTAATTCTTCCAGGGGTGAAAAATCTACTTTCGAAAAAGTTCCTGGAGCAATGGCGGCTAAAAATGCAATAGATTACTATACTACTTATGTTAGAAACCCAAGAGATGATGACCCCACTGCTAAATATGTTTTGAATCAAGTCAGAGGAGAAGTCTATTCTAAAGTCTTTGGTGAAATTGCTCAAAGAGATAGAGTTAGACTAGATAATGATTGTGATGAAGTCGTTGCTGGATTTGAAACTGTTTATAGAGCTACAGACGAAATGAAAGTAAGATTGCATGATGTCTATGTAGATCAGGATTTCCAAAGAGAATCAAATATCAATGATTTACATGATAGATATTCTAATTATGTTGCTTTTACCGTAGATTATGATTGTAGTCAGAATTATTCTCAAAGTTTTACCTATAGTCATGAATTTTATAAATACAAAAGAGTTGCCAGAGACCATAACAATAAGGCAAATGCTTTTACCTATGAAAGTTTGTATGTCGATAAAAACTATAGAACAAGCTTGATTTTAGGTTCTATAAAAAGAGAATACTATACAGATGCAGGATTTGCTCCTGATGAAACCGAAAGAAGAGCTGCTTTCCGTTTCGATTACGACATTATAGAAACTTTGACTTTCAAGTTTAAGGCCGAATATGCTGATATAAATTATCACGACATGCAGGATGATGTATTCTCTAACTATAAGAGAAAAACATGGAAAATTGCTCTTGAAAAAGGTTTAGGCGAATGTTTGTCATTCGAAACAGCTTATCAAAGCAATAGAGAAAGACATAAAATTTTTAATCAGAACGATATTGAAGAAAAAACTGTCGGTTTGAGTTTGATTGGAAAATTTTAATTCAAGCAGAATATTTTTGGGGCTTTAAAATTTTTTTTAAATCGTATTAGAAGCAATATTTAAGCTGAAATCCCCAAAAATTTTTAGAAATCCTAAATAAGTACACAATTAAAAACTAGTAATATAAAAGATGTTGTGATAAAATAAATGCTACTATGGTAGCGATAGCTTTTATTGGAACTATTCAGCATGATACTGCTAGAGAAGCAGTTCATAAACTGGTTGACGATATAAAAGCAGAAGCTTCAAGTGATATTATAATCGTTTGTAATGCAGACGGTTTGTTTTTAACCTCATCAAAACTTGGTGAGCAGTTAGAAATGCTCTTTGATAGTGGAATTGATTTGGTCATGGTTGGCGAACAGGCAATAAGCCGAAATTGCTGTCGCTCTGTTTTAGCAAAAACTGAGTGGCCGGTTTTAAAGCCAATAAATCTGTCTGGGTCAACGAATCAATCTAGTATAAAGTCTATAAGTCATAAAGACGAATCTTTTTGGTTTATTAGTACTGCAGGGCAAAATGGAAAAATCCCGAACGATTACTCATACATAAAATTAGATGAATTTTTCCAAAACAAAAAAGATAATTTGCCCGTAATTATTAATGAAAGTCTTTGTGATTTTAAATATTTACAAGCTTTAGCTTGGAAATATTCAAAATTAGGTTCTTCGGTATTGATTTTTGGTTCAGGAACAGGTTTAATAACCTTACCATCTTTGCAATATGACGATAATTGTCTTATTCAGTGCGATGTTGGTTCTGTCGTTACAGAAAATACTGTTTTCGGTTTTGAACCAGAATTGTGGTGGAAAAAGAACATAGATAGAAGGCCGCTGAATCTGCTTCCTAAATGGGGGGCTCTAAAATGCGACTATACTATCGTTAATATTGAAAAAGGAAAAATTAATAGCTTTTTTACAAAATCTATTAGAATATGATCAAATTTTCTGCTATTAAATATAAAGGAGTTTGTTGGTGTCTGAAGAATTGTCTATAAAACATCAGAGTCTTATATATAAGGCTCAGAAGCAGATTCTTGCAAAAGGCAAGGATGTTAGTGCTATTCTTGAGATTTTAGGCAAACTTTCTTTAGATCTCTTCGGAAAAGAAGGGTTTGCTGTTCTTTCTTACGATTTTGCAGCACAGCTTACTAGACCTCTTTATAAATTAGGCTTTAAAGAAGACTTACTGAACAAATTAGCAGAAGACTTCACAAAACAGAAAGTTGAAAAAAAGCCTATAGTCAGAACAGATATTGTTGACCAGGAACTAGGTAAGATTAATCTTATACCTATTGGTGATGAAGAAGATATTTACGGTCAGATTATATTTGTAAATTCAGAAGAAGCAGACAAAATACTGATTAATGAATTTATAGATGTTTCTACTGCATCCTTAGGTACTTTCCTTGGTGTTGGTCTGTTACAGCTTCATCTTGAAGAAATGGCTGCTCTTATTGAAGTTAGTCATGTTGTAAGTTCAACTCTTGATTTAAGAGAATTGCTTACTAAGATTATGAAAACTGCTACCAAGGTTATGAGATGCGAAACCTCAACCGTATATTTGGTAGATGAAGCAACCAATGAATTGTATTTCAGCATTGTTCAAGGTGATTCTAAGGTTGGTGCCAAGTTAAAAGAAATACGTTTGCCAATGGGAACCGGCTTAGCTGGGTGGTGTGCTCAAAACAATGCACCAGTAATGGTTCCTGACACAGATAAAGATCCACGTTTCTTCAAGGGAGCAGATAAAAAATCTGGTTTTGTTACCAGATCCATGATTTGTGTTCCAATGTGCTTGAAAGAAAAGGTTATCGGTGTTTTGCAGGTTCTTAACAGAACTGGCGAAATTCCTTTCAATGACCATGATCTAGAAACCTTGAAAGCTGTAGCAACACAGGCTGTTTCTGCTATTGAAAACGCCAGACTTTACGAAAACATTCAGAAGATTTATCTGTCTACTATCGAAGTTTTGGCAACAGCTATTGATGCTAAAGACCCATATACAAGAGGTCACTCAAGACGTGTTACTCTTTATTCTGTAGCTATTGCAGAACAACTTGGCCTAACTCCTAAAGAAATTGAAAACATCAGATATGCTGGTTTGCTCCACGATGTCGGCAAAATTGGTATCTCCGACAGTATTATTCGCAAACCAGGTCGTTTGACAGATGAAGAATACGGTATTATTAAAACTCACCCGGCAATAGGTGCTAGAATTTTAAGACCGGTTGAATTCCTGGCAGATAAGATTCCTGGCGTTTTACATCACCATGAATACTATGATGGTCGAGGTTATCCAGACCACTTAGTTGGTGAAGATATTCCTTTAGCAGGTCGTATTATTTGTGTTGCTGACTGTTTCGATGCAATGACAACAAATAGACCTTACCGTAAAGGCTTAAGTGTAAATACTGTTATTGGCGAATTAAATAAACTTTCTGGCAAGCAGTTTGACCCAGTTTGTGTTGATGCTTTCTTAAAGGCTTTTGAAGCTAAGATTTCTCAGTATTTTGAACCTATTGAAGGTTCAGAAGACAATGATATGGCTCTTAAACCAGAAGAAATGGGAACTACTGAAGAACCAGAAAAGATACAGAAAGATAGACAACCCTATCCCCCAATAAAATGCGATAGCGATAAAAAGGATGAAAAGAAGCTGGAATCTCAGCCTTATCCTCCGATAAACTGTGATAGCGATAAAAAGGATGAAAAGAAGCTGGAATCTCAGCCTTATCCTCCGATAAACTGCGACAGCGATAAAAAGGAAGAAAAGAAACTGGAATCTCAGCCTTATCCTCCGATAAATTGCGATAGCGATAAAAAAGAAAACAAATAAAATCTATTTAAAAATTTGCTTAAAATAAAAAAGCCATTGTTTAGACACAATGGCTTTTTTCATTCTTGATTAGTCGCCTAACGAGGCTAATATTCTGTAATAAAAGAAGTCTATTAATTCTTTGGTTTTTTCTATTGTGTTTGGTACAAGAGAAACTCTGTAACGTATTGAACGGTAATCATAATCCGGATAAGTTAAAGGTCTTTCTTCTTCTGTTTCTTCAAACTCTTTTATTCCTGTAAAAGTCGGCATAAATATTAATCTTCTTATGAAGGCTTCTGGATAAGCTTTATAATACTCAAATATTTCGAAATGATTTAACACTTCACGCCAAAAATCAGAAATTTCAATTTCATAAGAATCTACTAAAGAGTGCAATAAACGTCGTTTATCTTTTATGGATTTGATAAGAGACTTTCTTGTATATATAAATAGATGGCTTTTATCTTGGTTAACTAAGTTTTTAGGAACTTCTATTGGAGATTTTGTTATATAAACCTCAACATCATTATTATTTTTCTTCAAATTTTGATCATAAATAGTAATGTAAAAAGATAAGATAATTGAAAGTATAAAAATAATAATAGCGGCGATTGTTGGTTTATTGTTCATATTGATTATTATACCTTAATCTGATGAAATAGACAAACGCCCACAAAATAAGGATATAAGATATAAAAAAACTGGTCAAAAAAACTTCTAATTTTTAGTATAAACTGTGCCGATAGAATAACTGGTAATGTTATTTCTAAAAAAAAAACAAAGAATTGCAAACCAGGAGAAAAAGAGATTATGTTATGTCCACAATGTAATGCCCCAATGTCAAAACATTCACACAGTGGTCTTCAGACCCCATATTTCACTTTAAACTGCAGTCATTGCAAGTTTGTTGTGTTTTATAGAGGTCAGTTAAATTTCAACAAATAAAAAGTATTTTGTTGATTGATTAGGCAGAAGTAGAGTTTTTAACCGAGGCTTGAGCCAGTTTTCTTTGCTCTACTTCTGAAGTGTCAAAACGTATTTCATCTTCTAATTTTGCAAAACCTTGACCTAAAACTTGGCGTGCATCGCTAACAATAATAAAAGCTTTTGGGTCAAATTCATATACTAAAGTTCTTAAAAGTGGCAATTCACCACGTTTGATAGCAGTCATCAATATATTTGTCTTTTTCCCGGAATAGATGCCTGTTCCCTCTAAAACAGTAGCTCCTCTTCTTAAATCTTCAATTATTGCCCAACCAATTACATCTGGTTCAGAAGTGAAAACAAATACAGTTCTGAAGTTTGATACCCCTTCAAGAACGATATCGATAACCTTGCTTGAAATATAAACGTATATGAGACTGTACATAGCAAGGTGCATCCCTTTAAAATAAGCACAAGCTAGTAATACTGTAACGTTTAAACCTAAAGAAACGTGAGCTATAGGCAGTTTATAAGCAAAATGGATAATTTGGGTTATTATATCTGTTCCACCAGTAGTTCCACCAGATTTAAAAATCAGACCTATGGCTACCCCTGCCGCAATACCACCGTAAAGAGTGGCCAAGAACAAATCATTAGTAAGTGGGGTAATGATGAAATGTTTTTCTATATCATTCAAAAAGGCTAGACTTGGCAATATCTTAGAGAAGTCATAAGCTCCCATCATTATATCTGTAGCGATGGAGGAGATTAAAGTAACATAAATGGTTTTCCAGGCTGTTTTTTTGCCAACCATCTTTACTTGCATTGCAACAAGAAAAATATTCCCTATTAATATGGTTAAACCAATAGGAACCTGTTTTATTCCATAGAGAATAGTTGCAACACCAGTAAGACCAACCGGAACAATGCTGTTTGGAGCTGTAAAAGCAGCGACACAGTAACCTAAGAGCCAAGAACCAAAGGTCAAATAAATAAAATCAAGAAAACGAAGAGAATCTTTAGGCTTTTCCACAATAACTAACCTTGTTTAAATACTGTATTATTCGTGGTACCAGGTATCAATAGCAATAGCAGAAGATAAAACAACCATTGCTAAACTAGGATCTGGAGTTTCAGCCAGCATTTCAACATCATAATCATCAGCGGTAGTTAAGGCTTCACGTAAAAAACCACCATAACAATGTGTTATTTTTGCTATATCTTTACCGCTAATATCTTTGAATTCAAAGGAATTAAAACGCCAGTTTCCTTTTATAGAACCTATTAATTGTCCACGTTCATCTAAAACTTCTATAAAAGGTTTTAATAAACAGGAATTGGATTTTAAAACACATAAAATGCGACCATCAGCCGTTTTAACTGTAAAAGTCGGTTTTATCAGAGAAACAGGCTGATACATTTCTAGAATATTGCTTCCTTCGCTAGAAACCATTTCAAGTTTAACGGGCAGTAATGATTTATCTAAAAATGCTTTACCTATTTTTACTCCAATTCCTGTTTTTTCATCAACAGCGGCCAAACCACAGCCTGATTCAGGATCAGAAATCATGTATGACTCATTTACACTTGTTGCACCAATTGCTTCATGAATATGATATCTTCTCTTGTATGCTATACTGGCCATTGTGAGTGTCTCCTTACCAAATAAGGGAAGTAGTTTTATTTGACCATTCTATTGGTTCAATCCCCATTTGGGTTGCGTAATCAAGCATATCGCTATAAACTTCAGTGTTTATAGCTGCTTTAATATTTGCAGAAGTAACATCAGCGCCTGGTTTAAGACCAAGTTTATCAAATTCTTTCTGCCATTCAGCTCTATGTTTTGCATCAGCATTTTGCCAAGCAGCTCTAATAAGATACCAAGTTAACTGGAAGTCTTCTAGAGCATTCTTTTCATCTTCTGTATAGCTTGTAAAACCTGTTCTGACACGCATAGCAGTAGCGTCAATTGTTAATTCATTAGGCCATACTGGATTCTTGGTATTTGCTATGAAAGCTAAGTATTCGGCTAATGCTTCAACAGATTGTCTTGAAACAGAAACTTCAGAGTTGCTGACTACTTTCTTTACAAGGTTTTCTTTAATTTTTTTGTACTGATTGGCAGCAAGGTCATTTTGTCCTTCTAATGAAGCAACAGTTGCATCAAAATCTTTTTCAAGAAGTTGTCTTACTGGTTCAGCATCAGTATTGTTTAATTTATTCAAAGATTCTGCAAGACCAACAACTTCTAATAAATCATTAAGTTGTTCTTCATCCATGGTCTTACTTTCATCTGCAATTGCTTTAACAAAAATTTGTTTTTGAGCAATAGTCATTCTTGTACCAACAACAAATTCCATTACTCTTATATGTGCGTCAACAACTTTTCCGGTTATTGCTGGAGTTGTTTCACTAATATATTGTTCGTTTATGCCATTATTTACATCTGCTGAAAAAACAGGAGCAAAGCAGCATAAAACAAAAGCTACAAAAAGAACCATTAATTTAAGGTTTTTCATTTTTTCACCCTCCGTTAATATGCTTTATATAATATAGATTTTGATTAAAAATAGCAAGAAAGAAAGTAAAATAGAGACGATTTGAAAAGAATTAATAAATATAAAGTTCGGGTCTATCAGAATACTTTTCTGAATCTAAACTAAATATGGTTACAAATCCGGTAGTAATAGTTATGTCAGATGGGTCAGACATGATAATCATTCCAGGTGCATCCCATTCACCTGTTTTTTTAGATTTTTCAAAGAAGTAATTTATAACATTGGTAACATCTATAGAACTTCTTGTTCCGCTTTTTAAAAATCCTTTGCTTACGCATTTCCTTTCGTAATCCCCACCTTCGTGCTGCCATGGCAAAGCAGTTGTTGCGTTATACCAGGTACAGCCTTTGGGAATTCTTCTTCTTTCTCTGAACACATCAAAACCTGGTGTAAAACCTCTGGTAAGAGGATATACCACGATAGGTATTTCCAAGTCTGATTTCTTTTTCATTGATGAAATGAATAAAAAAGCTTTTCTAGGCTTAAAAGTACGATAGTCTATGCCATAATAATCCATGGCTGAATCAATATTAAATTTTACTAAATACCTTAAATTGCCAGGACCGCCCCATACTCCAATTTCGCCTGTTTTATCTCCGCCAGAGTTTTTATTAGATTTATAGGCTCTGTTGTCTGCGTGCGGATGACGTATGAAAGCATCATAACCCTGTCTGACAGTTATGGTAGATCTTACCGCTTTTTTTTGTGACCAGTCTGGATTTAGCTGATAAAGACATTTCGGACATTTATCCTGACCTTTTTTTATTATGTAATTGCAACGAGGACAATTAGATAAAGCTAAAACAGGGAAGGCGTAAAAAAGGGTAAAACATAATACTAGAAAGGTTTTTCCCTTCATTAGATTATTAGTTTCCTTTTGTGGGTGTTTTTATTGCTGGCGGAATCTTTGGAGCAGAGGCCGCTTCAGATTCTTTATTTATTTTATTCAGCATTTTTATAGAATAAGAACCTTGTTGGCTTGAAGGGCCAAGAGTTTTAGCTATTTTGGTAAATATTTCTTTTGCGTCTTTATATGCACGGCGTCGATAGTAAACCATGCCGAGATTCAACTTTAAAGTGACATCGTCAGGTGTTATGTTGGTTGCCATAACATAAGCTTTAGTGGCATCAATCAATTTACCGGATTTATAATAGAGGTTTCCTAAGGCAGAATAAACATAGGCTGCTCTTGGATTTATTCCAACAGCTGATTTTAACAACTCTTCGGCTTTTTTAAGGTTTCCTAGCCTCATTTGATTCATGCCTTCGTCAAAGCTCTTCTTAAATGCATCTTGTTTCTTTCTTAAGACAGAAATAGCTGCTTCAGTTTTTTTGTATTCTTCAGGAGTTAATATCAATTCTAATGAAGCTAATGCATCACGCCCAACGACAGAATCACCATCTTTTAAAGCTTGTAATAAAGCACTTTTTGCTTGAACAGCATGCATGGTTCCTAAAGCTCTGATAGCAGCTCGACGTTCTTCAATGTTGGCTTTCTGTTGACAAAGCTTTATGAAAACAGGAATTATTGAAGAATCGCCAATAACTGATAAAGCTTCAATATATGCTAGTCTAGAATCAGAATCTGTTTCTTTTTCAAAGCGTTTTTTCAATTCTTCAAAACATCTTACATGAGGAATTTGAGATAAGGCTTTAATAATATGATTCTTCAAATCCAGAGTATCTTCATCCAATAATCTTAATAAATCAATAAATGCTCTGGTAACATGCATTTCACCTAATATTCTTATAGCGTGAAATCTCAAGCTCCAAGCTTCTCTTTGAAGAGTTGATATTAATGCTGGAATAGCTCTTTCATCATTTAGCTTGCCGAGAGAAATAACTGCTGCCGAAGCTAAATCTTCGTCTTCATCTTCAAGAATTTCTGCTAAAGAAGGAACAACAGAAGTATCGCCAAGTTCTCCAAGAACTTCTGCGGCAGCTATTCTTGCAGGCCAGTATTCATCTTTTAAATGAGCTTCTATTATAGTAGCTTCTTTTGATGTTCCAATTTGTCCAATACAGAGAATAGCCTGACGTCTAACTTCTTCTTCGCTACTTTCTAGCAGTTTTAATACTGATTGAAGTGCATCTTTCTTGAAGGTGACAAGCACACGGCGTATCCAATAATTCAAGTGTTCATCGTATTTTCCTAGTGCTTCACAAAGAACAGGAACCATTGTTTTTGCGCCCATTTGTTGGAAAATTGAACTTATACTTTCTAGGACACGTCTATTATCTGTTTTTAATAAAGCAAAAAGGTCTTCAACAATCTGTAAGCCGTAATTTGACAGTGCTTTCTGGGTTGCATCTCTTAAGGATTCTGAAGGATCGCCAAGTAGTTGATACAGCAACATTAAGGATTTAGGAGATTGAATTTTACCTATTGTTCGTATAATCCAGTATTTCAATTCTAAATCATTGGATTCATTAACTATAGTTGTAAGGTCTAATAGAGTTTCTTCTCCGTAAAGGCTTAATACTTCGGCTGTTGTATTTTTTATTGTCCAGGATTTATCTTTAAATCTCTGTAATAAAACAGGAACTATTCCCTTTGGTTTTATTTCACCTAAGGCTCTAAGAGCCCAATATTTCATGTCTTCATTATCAGAAGTGAGAATTTTTAATAATGGCTGAACAGCAAGTTGTTCAAAAACCACTATTGATTTTGAAGCACTCTTTCTTACTACCCATGCGGGGTCTATGAATTTTTTTATAATATGTGGAATAGCGATTGGATCACCGAAATCACTTAAAGCTTCTAATGCTGCCATTTTGATTTCTGGATCAGAATCATTTAAAAAGCCTAATATTTCATTAAATGCACTTTTTTCATGCATTTTACCTAGTATTTTTATAGACCAGAATCTTCTTTCTTTGTCATCGCATTGAAGAGCAGATACTAGTGGAGAAACGGCTTCATTACCCATATCTGTAAGAGCTTGTGCTGCCAGATTTCTTCCCATCCAGTATTCATTAGAAAGAGAATCCATCAGATATGGAATAGAATGAGTGCCAAAATCTCTTAGTATTTCATAAACTAGATCTCTAACTTGTTCTGATGGCTGGGAAAGGGCTTCAAATAATTTTGAAGCTATATTTGGGTCACCTATTTCACGTAGTGCTCTTAATGCTGCTACTCTGACACCTGTATCACTGTCTTGAAGCTTGCTTAGCAGTAAATTTGTATTGCTTCTATCTCTCAGATGTCCTAAACAGGTTATAGCCCAAAATCTTATATTAGAGTCTTTATCGTCTACTGCTGCTTTTAATGCTTCAACAGCTGGCCTTCCCATTTTGGTGATCGCCATTGCTGCACGGCTTCTAATTTTCCAGGAGCTATTAGAAAAAAGCTTTATTAATGCAGATAACTTATTTACAGGCTGTTTTGAAAGGCTTTTGGCAGCCATGTTTGCTACTTCATCTTTTACGTCATAAAGTAGTGTTACTAAGGCTTCAAAAGCTTCGTCATCATCACAGCCATTAAGAGCTCTTGCTGCTCTCAACCTGACATCTGCAGACTTATCTCTTGTTAGTGGAATAATAAGTTTTGATAGATTAGATGGAGAAATCTGGTATAAGGCTTCTATTGCTGCACATCTGATGTCTCTGGAACGGTCGTTAAGAACATGGGTTAAAGGTTCAACC
>JAEEGL017263727.1_pt1 | contig 11777 bp, 14 predicted proteins | sample 9134231 | NCBI WGS metagenome assembly JAEEGL01 (sample SAMN16246548, study PRJNA631951) | gut metagenome | biome: gut microbiome; feature: rumen; material: fiber-attached | host: Bos | place: Iran: Karaj | collected 2018-10
AAAAAAAGGAGCATTAAATGAAAACTAATAAAAAAGGCTTTACGATCATCGAGGTAGTCTTGGTTCTTGCTATCGCCGGTCTTATCTTCTTGATGGTATTCATCGCACTTCCAGCATTGCAGCGTTCCCAGCGCAATACTCAGCGCGAAGATGATATCGCTCGCTTCCTTACCGCAGTGAACGATTATCAGACAAACAACAGTGGCAAGACGCCATTCGGCACGACGGGTCATCATGAAGGTACGTTTACTTCATTCGTGAAACGCTATATTGACCAGAATGTCACTGCATCTACTGAGGCTGATGGTACAACCTGTGGTACTAATGGTTGTCCACAATTTACTGATCCTGATGGTGAGCTCTATAAGTTCAAAGTTGTCGATCAGGGCGACTTGGACGCTATCTTCACTGGTGTTGCGGCTTCTGGTGATTCGCCTGCTGTAGCAGCAGTTTCGGATGTTAACCACATTGTTTATGTAGCCCTCAATGCTGGCTGTGGTCCTACTGAAGGTACATCTGTTGCTGGTTCTGGTGATCGCCAAATCGCTATGTACTATGTTGAAGAGGGTGGCGCTATCATCTGCAACGATAACCACTAATCTTTAGCGAGTTAGAAGAAGCTCCTCGGGAAGGGAGCTTCTTTTTTATGGTAAAATTAAGATATGGAAAGATTATTTACGGCAATTTGTATGTTTATTTTCGGAGCGGCTTTTGGTTCGTTTGCCTGTTGCCAAGTGTGGCGAATTCGCAAGAAAGATAAATCAAAATGGTCACACTGTATGAACTGTAAATACCGGTTGCAGTGGTATGATAATATTCCGATTCTGAGTTGGTTGATGCTTGGCGGAAAATGTCGTAAGTGTCGCAAGAAAATTGGTTACGCTGAAATTTTGGCGGAAGTTGGATTAGCGTTGGTCTTTGTGCTGAGTTTTCTGTTGTGGCCGGGGCAAGAGGCATTAATGCGGTTGGATGTGGCCGAGGGGATCAAATTTGCGCTGTTCTTGCTGAGCCTAATCATCTTTACGATTTTATTTATCTATGATGCAAAGTGGAAAGAACTACCGGTGAGCTTAATGCTGGTGGAGACGGTGATTGCGGCGGCGTTTTGGGGTGTTTGCTTGTGGCAGTCGTACACAACGACAGGCATTTATGACTGGTTAAGCTTCGTGTTGGCATTGGTGTTTTTGCCAGGATTATATTATTTGATGTACCGCGTGAGTGGGGAGAATTGGGTCGGGGGTGGCGATTGGATTTTATGTGTGCCGCTCGCGATTATGCTCGGGAACGCTTGGCTAGCGGCTTCATGTTTGTTTATCTCGAATATAATCGGCTCAGTAACGATGCTGCCGGTTGCAATAGTAAAGAAAAAGAAAAAAATGACGATTCCGTTTGGGCCGTTCTTGATTATTGGATTTCTGCTGACATATTTCTTGCAAGGCGTAATTCTTAACTTTATGAGTATCTGATGTACGTTGCGGATTTAATTAACGAGTTTCTGGAATCATTAGAGGTAGAGAATGGCCGTAGCCGTTATACAACACGAAATTATGAGCTATATTTGTCGCGTTTGTTGGAATTTCAGAACGAATTTGATCCGGAAAATGATTTGAAGCCGGAAGACATCAATGAGGAATGGTTGCGCAAGTATCGTTTGTGGTTGAATCGCTATCTGACGGAGCGGGGTAAGAATTTGACGGTAATGACGCAGAATTACCATTTAATTGCGCTGCGTGGATTTTTGAAGTACCTCGCGAAACGCAAGATTAAATCATTAGATCCGGTGCTAGTGGAGCTACCAAGGACACATCGGGCGCAGGTGACATTTTTGTACGTTGATGAACTGAATCGCATTATGGAACAAATTCCACTAGATACGGAAGACGGCTTGCGCGATAAAGCGATATTTGAACTGCTGTTTTCGACGGGTTTGCGCGTGTCGGAACTGGTAAGTTTGAATCGCGAGAATGTGAATTTGTCGCGCAGGGAATTTATGGTGCGCGGTAAAGGGCAAAAAGACCGGCCGGTGTTTATTTCGCAGGCGGCAGCAGACGCGGTGCAAGATTATTTGGATGAAAGAAAAGATTCCTTGCCAGCATTATTCTTGAATAATTCACGGAATCAACCGATGGTGGGTACGAAAGGAGACTATCGCAGATTAACACCACGTAGTATCGAGAGAATCATTAATAAATACGTGCGGATGGCGGGGATTACAAAGCATGTAACGCCACATACGCTAAGGCATTCATTTGCGACGGATTTGTTGACGAACGGGGCGGATTTGCGTGCCGTGCAATCGTTGCTGGGTCATTCGAATATTTCGACGACACAGATTTATACGCACGTAACAGATGCGCATCTGAAAGAAGTTCACGAAAAGTTCCATTCTGATGTAGAATAATATAAAAGGGAGAGCATAAGAATTATGGAAGGACAAGATTTTAATCCAACACCTGCGCCAACACCGGCGCCTGAACCAACACCAACGCCTGATCCGGCGCCAACGGTAGAGCCGGTACCGCAAGATAGTTTTGCGGAACCAGCAGCAAATACCGGCGCAAGTTGGCAACCACAGCAAGCAACAGCACCACAAGTTGGGGGCATGAATATTCCGCCAGCGATGGCACAAACGCCAGCCGAAGCGCCAAAGAAAAAGACGGGCTTAATTGTTGGTATAGCGGTAGCGGCTGTGGTTATTATTGGCTTAGTCGTGGCGATTATCGTGATGGCTATGAATAATGGCGGCTCAAACGGTTCTGATTCTGGCGAAAAGAAGGGCGGATCAATGAGCAAGGAAGAAGAATTAAAGATGCAGCAGCGCAATATTCAGCGCGAAGATGATATTGCTCGCTTCCTTACCGCGGTAAACGATTACCAGACAAATAACAGTGGTAGGACGCCGTTTGGAGATGGCACTTACGATAAAGTAACGGTTGCGCAATTTGCGCGTCGTTACATTGAATCAGATCTTGATATTGATGGCGTCGAGGAAGGAAAATCATTAAGGTGTGATCCGAGCAAGAGTAGCAGCAAGTACGCTTGTGATCAATTCTCTGATCCAGATGGTACATTGTATGGCTTTACGGTAGATTTAGCAGAGAGCGATGCCGAGGGTGTGCCGATAGCGTATAAGAATATGGACCATATCGTCCATGTGTATGTCAATGCATCGTGCGGTGATGATGAGGGAACTTACGATAGTGGCACGGGTAATCGCCAAATCGCGATGTTCTATGTTGAAGAAGGCGGCAAGATCTTCTGCGAAGATAATCACTAATCTTATATTCAAAAGAGACTTCAGGGGTGGCGGAAGTCTCTTTTTGTGGTATAGTACTAGAAAAGGGAGAAAAAATGGTAGATAAGAAAAAGACCAAAGAGAAAAAAATCGGTAAAGCTGCAGTAAAAGTTGCCGATGAATCAGTGGAAGTAACCGCTTTTAACGTTGGCTTTACGAAAGCAAACAACCCAGGTAATTTAATTCAGCGCACGCTGATTATTTTTAAACCAGACGCAGTCCAGCGCGGCATTGTGGGCGAAATCTTGAGCCGTTTCGAACGTGTTGGTTTGAAGATTGTCGCTACCAAGATGGTTAACCCAGATAAAGACCGCTACTACCATCACTATGAGGGAATTTCTAAAATGGTTTCCCGCCGTGGCCAAAAAGCATTTGATCTAGTGGTTGGATTCATGACTTCTGGTCCAGTGATTTTGATGGTACTTGAAGGTGTTGAGGCTATTCCGGTAGTGCGTAAGATTGTCGGTTCGACCGAGCCAATGGCAGCTGATATGGGTACGATTCGCGGTGATTATGCACACGTCAGCTTTGGTTATGCTGATGCGCACAATGAGGGCGTTGCAAACTTGATTCACGCTTCTGGCAACATTGATGAGGCTGCACAAGAGGTTTCTTATTGGTTCAAACCGGAAGAAATCCAGCTTTATCACACCTTGGCAGAGCGCTTCACTCGCTAATAGAGGAGAGCCCCGGAAGGGGCTCTTTTTTGTGATAGAATGGGAGTATTGGCCCGGTAGCTCAATGGATAGAGCGGCTCCGTCCTAAGGAGAAGGTTGTGCGTTCGACTCGCACCCGGGTCACCAGTTCGAGCTAAAATTGTGTATCTTGGCAGTTTTTCTCCTCATCGCTCGGTCGATAACCGCGCGAGAGTCGAAGAAACTACCAACCTACGCAATTTTTTTCTCGAACTCTTTGTTTTTTATTTGTTCGATAGCCGCGCTTCGAGTATAAAAAAGGCCCCCGGGCCGGAGCTCGGGGGCGAGAGAGAAAATATGGATCAGTACTTGGCGGGGATGCGCGGGTAGCAGTAGGCCAGGTATCGCTGGATCGGTTTGAGTGCGGCCCAGGCGCAAAGTTCATCTTCTTCATCGGTGCCGCCACTGACGGAAACATAGATATTGGCGCAGTGCTGGTCGGGGTTGATAAAGATGGGATAGCGTACGCAGCCTCCCCAATTGACGCGTCCAGGGATGTTGTCTGTCTCGTCTCCTTCAGAAGAGAGGATGCATCTGCCGTGGGACTTGATGTAAGCTTTGGCGGCAGCCGCAATTTTCATGGCGACAATGCCGAAACACTGATAAAGTTCCGCTCCATCTTCGTCGCGGACGATATGTGATCCATCGGCGTGTAGCCGAAATACGCGCAGGCGATCTTCGCCGGCTTTCAGGTCATCAAAAGCAACTTCGTTGCTCCCCTCGGAAAAGGCAGGGGTGTTATTGTAACAGATAGCCAGGGCGCCATCTTTGATGCCAAGTTGGGCTGCTTTGGCGCGAACTGCATTGACCGTTTTTTCTACGACCAGTTCCATTTCCTCACGTTGTATAAGTGCCATCTCTGTTTTCCTCCTTCGCGAAGTCATATTTTGGCAAGAGATAGTGCCATATTTCTATTATAGCATAATTAAGTTAAAAAGTCAATGGATGACAGGGGTTTGACGGTTATGCTTGGGGCAAATGGGAAAATGTGGCATAATTTGGGCATATATGGGCTAATCGGAGTCCAGGATCCTTAAAATGAGAGAGATTTTGCGAGGAGGAATGTCTATGTTTTTGGCTAATGGCCTTAAACCAAGGTTTGTATTTCCCAGCGGTAAACAGTTTGTGTTCGATAAGACCGCAAACAGTATTGTGCACGCAATAGCGAAACGGAACTGGAATGTGCCCGGGTTGAAAATAGAATACGAACTTCGAGGCATGGGTGAAGACAAGCGGATTTGCGTGAGCAAGATTTCTGGCGAAGATTTCCGGATGTTTTTCTATACGTGGCGGAATCATGGAGAAAGAGAGACGCGGTTCGATGACGCAGTTTGCGAGATTTGTATCCCGAAGCTCAGCATCAAAGTGTTTGGCAACGAGGAAGGCCCATTTGTCTATCATTATGTCGGCGATGATTGGGAAGCCGATAAAGAATGGTTTATGGATGGGGAAAAACGTCATGCGAAGCTGCGGGGTGAGCCGCGGAGATACCTGGTTTATGCCGGGAAACATCTTCCGGGGCGTGAAAACCGGCGGCCGGAGACAATTGAAGCCTTTGATGATGACGGACGAGAATACAGTAGCGGAGTAGGCGATCCAAGGAAATACGACACGCATGGACGTCTGCTGTTCTTCGATTCTTGGTTGAAGAGCCAAGTGCTGAAGTACATTGAATCGTTCCCAGAGTCAGTAGAGCAAGGTGATCCCAAGATCGAGTTTGAGGCGCCGATTCCATACAATGGTCCGTGGGATACATTGTATGTGTTTGGGCGGTCGTCAACGGTCGAAAAGGTTGAACAAGCTAAGAATGATCTTAGTCAGATTCGCCCTTCTGAGCGGTTTGCATTTGCTGGCGGCATAAGATTGGTGTATGCGAGCTTTGACGATTGTGACACGCCGCGGGAATACTACGAAGGTTATATTTGGAGTTACCCCAAAAAGGATGTGCCGGACGAAATCAGGACGCATATGAACTACTCGACCGTCATTTTTGATCACCTGTTTGCGATTAAACCGCACTTCGCGAATGGCGTGTATGTGGTTGACAATGCGGCTTACGAAAAGGCTAAAGAATCGCTGATGAAAGGCAAAAAGTTTATGGATTTTAGAAGTGTTGAAGCCGGTTTGGCGCGATTGGCGCGAGCAAAGACTTTGGTGCCAATTACGGAATACAAAGGCGACTACGAAGATCCGGTTGTCCTATTCGAACGCGAGATTGGATTCGACGAAGTTGAGTATATCGGAGAGGTGTGAAAAAATGGCGACAACATGGACCCCGCTGATGGTTGACTGGAGTTTGTTCAGCCAAGAAGGCAAGATACAGGCGATTAGAGCTTCGGTTTCGAGCGACAGCCTGGACAAACTGGCGATTCGAGAACGCGATGACGAACAGGTTTGTCTGGAGATTGTGGCGAACAAACACACCTATGAAATGACACTGGAATATCTGACGAAGAATTCGCCGTACGAAGAAGTGCGGCAGGCGGCAGTGAAAAGACTGACAAATAAATAGTATCTCTCTCATATGAACCGTCCCTTCACGGGGGCGGTTTTTGATTGAGTAGCCCAAAATGGTATAATATGCTTATGGATTTTGAAGGCCAACGTAAGGATGAAGAAGTAAAGTATATTTTTCGACGTCATTCTGTTTCGACGATTAAAGGTTGGTTTTTCATGATATTTATGGCAGCAATAGGTTACTTACCGGTGCTAATGTGGCCAGGCGATAGTCGAATGTATTGGGCGTGGGGAGTTGCGGGCGTGATTGGTTTAATGGGGCTCGGCTATAGCTATATTTTGTGGTATTTCAGTTTTTATATGTTAACTAATCAACGTCTGCGTCAGGTGCGCCAAAAAGGCATGTTCAAAAAGACAGTGGTGGATCTAGACCTAGAGAATATAATGTCGGCATCGTACGGGCAGCACGGCGTGTTTGCGACGATGTTTAATTATGGCACGATTTTGATCCAGACGAGTGCGGGTGACCTCGTGCTCAGCATGGTGAGCAAACCTGAAACCGTGTATAATGAATTAGGTGATGCGGCGCATGTCGCACGGAAGAATGAAGAAAATGAGTCTTAAAGAAAAAATCCAGGCCAAAAAAGAAAAAAGAGCCGAGAAAAAGGCTGAAAAGAAGGCGGAGAAGAAATCAGAGAAAAAGCCTTCGGATGCGATTACTCAGAAAAATATCGAGGAAAGTCGCGAAGAGATTTTGGCGAAAGGAAAAAAGTTTAAGTATCCGTTCCAGTATGCGAAGCATCGTTTGATGTTTAATACGATTTTGATTGGGTTAGTCGCGATTGCGGCCTTCGTATTTGTGGGCTGGTATCAGGTATATAAGGCACAGAGTACGAGCGAGGTGGTTTATCGCTTTACGAAAGTATTCGGCATTTCGGTCGCAGAGATTGATAATATCAAGGTGCGTTTTAGTGATTATTTGATGCTATATCGCAGTAGTATTACGTCCGTGGAGCGCCAGCAGGGTGCATTTGATAATTCCGAGGAATCGAAACTTCAGAAAGAGTATTATAAGCGCCAAGCTTTGGACGCAGCAGAAGATTACAGTTACGCTATGGCGAAATTGGCCGAGGCGAACGAGGGTGTGACGGATGAGGAAATCGATGAAGTAATCGAAAGCCATAAGGTGATCGATGGCGAAAAGAGAAGTAATGAAGCTTTTGAAGGGATTATTCACGATAATTTTGGTTTGAGCATCAAAGATTATCGCCGTTTGATTATGTTAACCCTCGCCAAAAAGAAGGCTTCGGTTAAGTATGACGAAGAGGCAAAGAAGCTAGTTGAAGAAATTAAGGCCGCGTTGGCTGCTGATGGCAACATGGAAAATGTAGCAAAGAAATATACAGAAAATGAATTAGTGAGCTATGAGGTTGTAGAAGACGTTGAGGCGACGAATTTAGATAGTGGTCGCGCAGCGATGGCGGCAAGCCTCGAGAAAATGGGCGATATATCCGATTATTTCGTGTCTAGGAACGGCGATGGATACTACATCGTGAAGTTAATGGCGCGAAAAGAAAACAAGGTCAGCTACGCGTCGATTTGGGTACGTTTCAAATGGCTTGATGATGAAATGGCGAAGCTACGCAAAGATGGCCACGTGAAAGAAAAAATTGATCTGAACATCAATAAAGAAGGTGAATCTGGCGAAGAAGTGCCAGAAGAGACCGAAGAAGAGTCTATTTAGTTAGCTGAGAAAAGTGATATAGAGCGATACTGGTGGCAACCGATAGGTTGAGGCTGTCGACGTTTGAGCTCTGCGGAATATAAATTGGCGTGGCGCCGGTGTTTGTGGCGAAATCTTTTGGCAGGCCAGCGGCTTCATTACCAAAGATGAGAGAGTAATTTGTGGAAGGGAGTTGTGCTTCGGCAAGAGTCTTAGCGGATTGGTTCAGCATGAAGGCATAGAGTGAGCGATTCTGGCCGTATTTAGCAAGGTAAGTTTCGATATCTGGGAAGATTTCGATTTGTAGATGGAAAACGGCACCCATGGAGGCACGAACAGTTTTTGGACTGTAAGCGTCGACGGCGGGGAGGATAATAGCGAGGTTCTGGAAACCAAAGGCGGCAGCTGAGCGCATGATGGTGCCAAGATTGCCGGCATCGGACGGATTAACGAGAACAACATGTGCAGCATCGGCTGCGAGATTTTGAGCAGGTTTTTCGAACTCAGCGGCAAGGAGGCAGCTGTCTTTAGCGCCAAGAACATTAAATGCTTTAGTGCTTTCTATGAGCTCGATATGGCGCGCCTGAAGCTGATTGATGATATTCTGAAGGTCTTCACCATGTTTGACGTTTGGGCGCACAAAAACGCGGCGGATTAGCTCAGGATGGGAATTTAAGAGCTCCAAAGTGAGCGTAGCGCCTAGGGCATAAGAATTCGGGCTGCTATTTTTGTATCGAGCGAGCTTCATATCTATTATTATATAATACTTTTGGTATTATTTCAAGGTCTAGCGGTAGAGGCCAGTGATGCGATAACCGTTATCGCTGATGCGTACGATGATGTTAGCGTGCGCGCGGATGCTGTAATCTTCATTGCAGGTGCCACCTTTGGAGAATTCGGCTGCGTCAAGATTGGCTTCGCAGTAGGACAGGAAATTTTCGTAGACGACAGCTTGTTTTTCTTCTTTAGTGTCGGTTTTCTTCTGATCGTCTGGGGCCGGTTCGACAGGTTTTTGGCTGTCGGCGATGATTTTATCGGCGGCATCCTTTGTAGCATAGATAGTATAATCAACGCTGCAGGCGTAATTATCGGCGTTAGTGAGACGGGAATTGCCAACTTTGCAGATGAAGTTGCCGAAATCGATAGTAGTGCGATCGGCGGCAATGCTACCTTTCTTGGCTTTAATCTGAGTGTTGATATAAGTGTTGAGAGCTTCATTGATGCCGGTGTAGACGTTTTTAATCTGGAGGGCATCAAAGTAGACGGTGTTTTCATTCTGGCTATAAGCATCGCCGGATTTGATGAGATAATCATTCGTGATTGTGAAGTAATCGCCGGATTTGAGGGTGATGACGTTATTTTTGAGGGTGTATTTTTCGTGATAGATACTTGGCAGAACCTTGCGATAATCGGAAGACGGATCTTTGTAGTAGCCATAGGTAAATTCGACATTGCTATTGAACTGAAGTGTTTGTTCATGGGCGGCGTCAGCAACGAAAGTACGGCCAACCAGCGCCTTAGCTAGTTCCTCGTCGCGATCCTCGCCATCAGGGAGCTCAACTTTATTGATAGGTTCCGTGATGTCGATGCTAGATTCCTCAATGATGACAGTCGGCGATTTCTTGAGGAGTACCTTGTCTACGAGAATGTAGCCGCCAAGACCGAGACAGATTAAGAGCAACAGAATAACTACAGGAACAAGGGCGTTGTGCTTCTTTTCTGGTTTTGCGCCTGGTTGAGGTTGAGCCTGAGGAAAAGTTTGACTCTGTTGGGCCGGTGTCATGCCAAACCCATAATAACTATTTGGCTGCATACTACTATTATTTTAGCATAAGCGGGACGAAAATAGCTGAGTATGATAGAATGTTTTCATCGCGGGTGTCGTATAACGGCTATTATGTATCCTTCCCAAGGATAAGACGAGGGTTCGACTCCCTCCACCCGCACCATTTCTATTCAGATTCGCCCAGTTGGGCGTTTTTTATTAGTATAATAAAAGTATGGAAATCGACGACGAGAAAAAGACTAAACCATCAGTCGAGGTGGAAGAGGTGGCACCGGGTACGTCGTGGAAGAATCCGGGAGATTTTCCGGAATATCGGGGGAAATCTGAGAGGAAAATGACCGATGAGGAGAAAGAAGAGCGCCATTATGATGTAGTGCATCTTTATTCGGAACTTGATAAGGTACGTTATGCTAAACTGCCGGATGGCAGAAAAAAGCGGCCGGACGATGATTATGGGAAAGTATATTTGGCGATTAAGGAAGTTGAGGCTAGCGACGATCCGGATTTTGTTGCGCAGAGGATGAAGGAAATCGAGGAGCGCATTGCGAGTTTAGATAAAGAAATCCGCGCAGAACTAGAGGCGGAAGCGCAAATATTGCGCGGCATGGTGGAAGAACTTCGCCGGAAAGATGTGCCTGAGGGGAAGTTTAAGTTTCCGGATGAAGTATTTGATGATTTACTTAAACAGATCGATGAAGCTGTGGCTATGAGTCTGGAATTTGCTAATGGATTTTTAGATGGAATGAGGACGAGAATTACGGAGCTTGATGGGCTGATTGGCGAACTGGACCAAGAAGTGGGTGAAAAACTGTGGTCGCTTTATACTGATCCAGACATTAGCGTAGGAGCACATGGAACAGAAGGCGGAAGAGATACGGGTTTCGGGACAGAAGACGGACCGCTAATGAAGTATGGGATTGGATGTGCCTACGATGATGTGCGTAGGACAGTATCATTTCAGGATCGTGGTAGGATTCACGCACATGGAGAATTGTCGTTTATCGATTTATTGACGTATTCGTTTGGCGACGGTGAGGGGATGACTCGTGAACTCGAGATGGAGAATGGGGATGCATTTTCCTTTGGCGAACCCGTGCCGGCCAGCCAATATACGGTAATAGTAGCGATTCCGGAAAGTTATAGTGTCACTGATTTGGATTTATTGACAAGCGAAGAAAGAATCCCAGTTATAGTTAAGCATCACTCAGTGGGCCGCGTGCGCAAGATGGCGCGTCCGATTAAGCCAGAATTTATCGTTGGTGTGGTGCAGGATGGCCGATTAAACGATATCGTTTGGAACTCAAAGTTCGATGCTGAACATATCCGAGAACTATCGCATGAACAGGCGATAGTGAATGAAGAAAAAGAACGTCTTGCGGCGGAGAAGAGGAAGCAAAGGGAGGCAGAGTTAGAGAAAGAAGAAGAAATGAGGGCAAAAAAGCTATCTTCGCGATTAAGTAGATTGATAAGTAGGTTTAAAAAATCATGAATGGTATAAGTATTTTGATGTTTGCGCTCGGAATTGGCGTATTTTTGGCTGGCTTGTGGCTATTTACAGGGCATAAGAGTGAGATTTTACTCTGGAAAAATCCGGATGCAAGTAAGCTAACGAAGGCGGAAGTACGCAATGTGGGGAAATGGACAATGATTACTAGTCTGGGGATAGTCATTATTGGCGTGATCTTCTTATTTATTGAGATATAAAAAATATCCCCAAGGGGGAATTTTTTTATGGCGGGCCCGACGCGACTCGAACGCGCGACCTCCTCCGTGACAGGGAGGCGCTCTAACCAACTGAGCTACGAGCCCGGATGGATTTAG
>JAEEGL010432270.1_pt1 | contig 11776 bp, 9 predicted proteins | sample 9134231 | NCBI WGS metagenome assembly JAEEGL01 (sample SAMN16246548, study PRJNA631951) | gut metagenome | biome: gut microbiome; feature: rumen; material: fiber-attached | host: Bos | place: Iran: Karaj | collected 2018-10
AAAATTCAATTTTTTTCTTAAACTATTAAATAATTCTTTAATTATTTTATCGTCTTCCATTATAACCTCGATATTTGCTAATTAATTCTTGTTCATCAATATAGATTACTTTACTTCCGGGTAATTCTATTTGCTTATTACCAAAAATCACCCATATAACTGGTAATTTATTTTCTGGTGGATTTGCCCATCCATCCGTAAAAATAATTCGATTAACAACTCGACGAGAGAAGGCATTAACTGCAACATCAAAATCTGTTCCACCTCCTCCAGAATATTCCATATTATCAATATCTTTAAAAGTACGTATTTCATGAAAGCCATAGAATTTTGTATCAAAACATCCAACTTTAACTCTTGCCATTTGCAAAATATTTTTACATTCTCGCAAGAAACTCTTTAATAATTCTTCATTAACACTTCCCGATGTATCAAGTACTATTTCAACCTCACTACATGGAATCTCCTCTAAATGGGAAGTTAAAACACCATTTTCAATAGTTGCATTACGATAGGAAAAATCAAGATTGTAAGTAATACTCTCACGCAATAAAAGACGCCAATCAATAATTCTGGTTTTTTGACCAATATTACTTACATTTCTGATATTTCCTGATGAATCTTTAAGACTTCCGGTTCTACTACCTTCACTAACTAAACTTTCACGCATTCTATCTAATAATTCTTTTTGCTTTTCTTTATTTTCCTCAAAAATATTTTTTTCTTCTTTTTTTTCTAATCGTTCTTGTTCTTTTTGAATTCTTTTTTTTCTTATTTCGCTTTCGTCTTGATCTTCTTGAAAATCTTCACCTAATTCTCTTTGAATATCCTCATTATCCCAAATTTCATGGGATGAATTATCACAATCATGAATTTTTTCGACATCGTTTTCTCTTAATAATCGCTCATATAATTCTTCGGCTGAATAATGTAGACCATCACTTTCGTCAACCATACCTGGAATAATTGGAATACCATCTCTTTTCAAAAAAGCATTGATTACCGCATCTGTAGCATAGTTCCATAATTTTTTCTTTTTATCTTTTGATCTTTCTATATGATTAAAAGCAATATGACATATCTCATGAGCCATAACAAACATTTGTTCAGTTTCACTTAATTTATCCATAAATTCCTGATTAAAATAAATAGTTTTTCCATCTGTACATGCCGTAGGAACATGAATACTATCTACAATGCGATAATTAACATTCATAGTAATAATCCCAAAATATGGGTATTTAATTAATACTTTAGTTTTAATGTTATTAATATTAAATTTCATATTCCACCTATCTTATTTTTATACTTTCAAGTCTTAACATATTTCCTCTTGTCATTATCGAAAATAAGTATTCTAAATCTGAATCATGTAATTCTTCTATTATTTCTAGTACTTTATCAAAATGAACTTGATCAACTAGTGAATAATTAGCAACCATTAAATATTTTTCTTCAATAGTCATTTTTGGTAAATATTGTTTTACCTCCTCATATAGATTATTATTGATAACAACTTCTAAAGGAATAATTTGACTATAGATAAAATGTGTAAATTCCGTACAGTTTTTTTGATCAAGTAAAGTACTTATTGACGAAATAGAACTAGTAGAATACAAAAGATTAGAAAGCATTTCAAAACGTCTTGGATCAGCATTAGGACTAATTCCTGTATACTCTGTTCGTAAATATTTACCTTTGCTCATAGCATGATATGCAATAATAGTAGGATGAATATTAGCACTAACCGCCCATAAAAGCCAATTTTTAAGATTTACTTTAATTGTTAAATGGGCAAAACGTGAGTAAAGGGGTTTAGCGATTTCATTTGCAACAATACTCTCTTCCATTTCATTACCGGCAGCAATAATACGAGCATTAACTGGTAATTTCCATTTACCATTTACTTCTTTATTTAAAATAATATTAAATATAAAATTTTGAATTGTTGGCATAGCGTTTGATAATTCATCAAAAAACAAAATATGTATTTTATCTGGTTCAGTTTGACATTTCTCTTCTAATTCTACTAACCACGTTGGTTTAACATCTAGCATATAGCTTTCTGTAACAATTATCTCTTCTATATCACCATTTGGCATAATAATTTTTTTAGTAACTGCTGGGATTAATACACTTTTACCATTAATTAATTCAGGAGTGGCATTTGATAAATATAAAATCGTTAAATTTGGATCTATTTGCTTAGCACGAGCACTTTTACCATCACCACTTAGACCATGTAAATAAACAGGTATATCACTTTCTAAATAGGCTCTTATAGCCTCTTGATCCTCTATTTCTAAATCAAATAACTTATATTCCATAGCTACCACCTTCAATTCTTTTAGCTAGAACTTTTTCTTCTCTTCTTTGATTATTTCTTGAATACAAGCTTTCAAAAGTTCGACATGCTTCTTTTCCAATTCGCATCATAAATGCATGAACAATATCAAAATATTCATCGGTTACATACGATAAAGTATGAGCAAGAGCATATTGCATATTTGTATTACAGTTAAAAATACTTACACTATAATTACCATTTATAACATCTTCAATTGTTGGTAGTTTTTGCATATAGAAAGCAGAGAATAAATTAGTTAAATCTTCACCTATTATTCCCTTTAATAAATTAATATTTCCAGTTGTATATAATATTTTTGAAGCCATCTCCCAACGTCTTGGGTCAGCATTAGGACTAGAGCCAGTATATTTACTACGTAAAACATCTATTCCCATACAAGATACAAAAGCCACAATTGCAGGATGAATATTTACTCTATTTGCCCATAAAAGCCATTTATTTAAATCATCATCTAAATATAAATGAGCAAAGCGACCATAAAGCGGAGGGGCAATTTCATAAGCTGAAATTGATTCATCTATTTCATTGCCAGCTGCAATAATACGCGCATTGTCAGGTAATTTCCATTTACCATTAACTTCACGATCCAAAATAATATTAAAAACAAAACGTTGTACTGCTGGTGGGGCATTAGTTATTTCATCAAAAAATAAAATATGTAATTTATCAGGATTTTGCTGGCAAATATTTTCTAGTCGAATAAGCCAAGCCGGTTTAACATCCATCATATATCCATCTTTTACTATTTCACTTATAATTTCTTCATGTTCTCCATTAATAGACTTTCTTTCTTTAACAAGTGGGGGAATATAAACACTTTTCCCATTTAAACTATCTAATGTCTCATTACATACATAGATAATAACACAATCTGGATCTATTTCTCGTACTCGTGCACTTTTACCAATACCAGTATCACCATGAATAAATAAAGATATCCCCGATTTAATTAACTCTTGTATTTTCTCTTCATGAGAGATAGTTGAACCATTAATTCGAAAAGCATTATTGGATAGGAAACTAGTAATATCATTACTTCTTCTTATATCAAATGTTTGAAATAAATCATAACGCATACACTCATTTAAATATTCAAACATATCGCTTTCTTCAAATTTAGTCCCTGTGTGCTTATTCCAAAAACGTATACCAGATAATAATCCATATAAAGATATAAGAGTTTCAGTTTCTCTTGAAACAATCCACTTAACAGGTTCTACTCTAACCCAATAGTTTTTACCACCATGAATTTTACTACCATCACTTAAAACAAATTGACTACGACTACATATTTCAATACCATCTCTTAAAGAAAAGAAAAAATCATTACCGCCAATTTTAATATATTTCTTACCACGATATACATATTCATCATATAATTCATTACCACCACTTAAATTGTATTTTTTCCCAGTAACATGATAAGGATTTTCTCGATCTAAATACTCAAGTTCCAAAATGATATTTGGATCTGTTTCAATCATTTGGGGATATTCTCCATAACAAACTATTTCATCTTCAAATATATTACCAATTACTTTATCATTATCTATAATATCAAAAGGAATAACTGGGCGAATACTAGGGATAGTTGAATTTCTTTCAGCCATAATATGAAAGTGACTTGAATATTCACTTGAAGCGATAACGCCAACATGTTTTTTAACACTTTCCATTGCCCAATAAGGGGTATACCCATAACAATCTTTAATTCCACCTAATAAACCAACTAAATCAGTAGGACAAGCAAGAATACCCCTTCCTCTATTGAAAACAGGTAATATTCCTTCAACAAACAAGCCTACTTCATCTCGATAACTTAAAAGCCGTATTTTTTCCATATATCCCCCTAATAGATACGGTTTATTATTCTAACATAAACCACATTTTTTGACAATAAAAAAAGATAGATTACTCTATCATTTTTATAGATAATTATGTCCTCTAGTTAAGATAAGTTTTTTATCTTGCTCTTCGATTGTTAATTCTTCATGTTTTCTAGCAATAGGATCAATAATTGTACAACTATTAACTTCTTTTTTTTCATTATCCAATATATTAAGATACTCGTTAGGTAAGAGATATCTTGGTATTTTTGTTTCCATTAGTTCTTCGATAAAACGAGTAGAATATCCAATATTAGAAATAACATGTATACGATCATCTTCTATAGTATAGATAATACTTATTCCTTCATGATTTTCACTTACATTATCTAAAGAAATCTCATTTCCACTAAGTAATATACTTTGATAAGGATTTATTTTTCTATATAATTCTGGTAATGCAAACAATGTTGTTTTCTTTAATTCTTCATATAGTTTTTGAAAAAGATCCTTATCTTCCTCATCAATTGTTACTTCCGGATTATAAAAGTATTCCATATCAAATGGATTAAATAATGTAAATTGCCCCTTTTCATCTAAATCAAAAAGAGCGTTATCATTTCTGATTGGACTAAAAGAATAATCATCCTTATTCTGTAACATATGAAGCATTATTTTCATTGATGATTGATTAGTTCTAGATGCTATTAAGCGAATTCTTGGTTTATTTTCTCTACTTTTTAATTTAATAAATAGTCTAGCATACTTTGAATTAATATTCGTCAATTCTTGCATTTTAACTAATAATTCTTGGGCCTCAAGATAATAACTTCTAAAAGCCATAATTATATCAGCTACTCTATAATAATCTTTTTTTATTTCTTCTTGCATATATATCTCCTAAACACTTATATTATACAATAATGTATTTATTTTCTATTTTTTTTGACGTCAAATTTTATACTATTAATTTAGAAAAAACATCTTTAAGGGGTTTATTAATAACTAAATAAGCATATTTATCATATTCTGTTTTATCAATATTAATAATTACTAAATACTTACCCATAAATTCCTTTACTAAGCTACTAGCTGGGAAAACAGTAAGTGAAGTCCCCGCTACAATTAATAAATCTGCTTTTTTTATATAATCAATTGCTTCTATAAATTCATCTGGCAATTTTTCTTCATATAAAGTGACATTAGGTCTAATAATCCCACCACAAGAACATTTAGGAATACCTTTACTATTAAATATAAAATCATTGGGGTATTCTTTATGACATTTCATACAATAATTCTTATGAATTGTTCCATGCACTTCTAAAACATTTTTAGAACCTGCTAATTGATGTAAACCATCAATATTTTGAGTAATTATCGCTTTTAATTTACCTGAATCTTCTAATTTTTTTAAATATTTATGTGTAATATTCGGCTTAGCATTTAATGAATTCATATTTTTACGATAATAATCAAAAAATATTTCTGGTTCATAAACAAGACAGGAATGACTTAACATATATTCTGGTGGAAAAGAACTTTGTTTATTTTGATATAAGCCATTCTTTCCTCTAAAATCTTTTATTCCACTTTCTGTTGATACTCCTGCTCCCCCGAAGAAAACAATATTATTAGCGTTATCAATTAATTCTTGCAATCTTTTTATATCATCCATAATTACCTCATAAATATTATATCATATATTACTTTTTTATATTATGGCTAATAGCATAATTTGAAACAGATTGAAAATGATCATCATAAGGATATTTTTTTTGACCAAATAATAACCACATAGTTGACCATGATACGCCTTTTTCCAGCAACTCTTTCACTAACTCATCATCCATCGTTGCATTTCCTTCTTGATCATTTATATCAACACAACCCTCTTCATCATACAATTTACATTGTAAGTCACATTCTAGTTTATCACATTGATATGCAAATAATGCTTCTTTTGTTGTATGAGCATCAAATTCTAAAAATAATTTTTCAATATCTTCCCCATCTAATAATCCTTCTAATATTTTATGTACAGCTGCATGTTCTATTTTTTCTTTTTCTTCTTTTGATATTTCAAATTGTGTTAAATCCCCAATTACTGCTTCACCTAGTTCATGAATCGCTAGCATAAAAATCACTTTCATAATATCTATATCATATTGATATTCAGATTTCATTGCAATCGCAAGCATTTGAACTCCAAAAATATGCTCTGCTACACTTTCTAATCGATCTTTTTTTACATGCCAATTCTTCCAACCTGTTCGAATGACTTCCTTTAATTTATGACATAAAACATAATAATTAATTACTCTTTGTTCTTTATTCATAATCCGTATTTTTTTAAACCTTTTCCTTTCATTAATAATTTAGGAACAATAATATTTTCAACAACATAATAAGCAGTTTCTATATTATATGCCTTATAAACACAATTATAATTCCAAACATTTTCACCCAATAATAAAGACAATAAGCTATCATAATATTCCATATTGTTAATATATTCAAAAAGCATATCTGATAATATACCTAAATCATTATCATATTGTTCTTTATTAGCATAAAAATAAAAACATAAATACCCGATTAGGGGATTATCATTATTATTTTTATAATATTCAATTAATGCCGAAAAATCATTATAATCTGAATTATGATAATAATTACTATCAAAATACATCACATTAGCATTAAAAATTCTTTTTATTGATATGATATAACCTATTAAATTATCTTTTGATATTCTTTGAGGAATAATTAAACTCTTAAATTCTACTAAAAAAGGTAATGAACTAGTATATTCTTCAAAACAAATACATTCTAAGAATTTAGAAGTAATTTGTGGTATAACCGTGGGATTAAGTCCCATTAATATATTAATTAATTCTCTAATAAAATCACAAGATATTTTAAAATTTCCTATTTGTAATTTTTCTTTTTCTCTAAATAAGGGGGCTACTGTAAAAATATAAGATAAAATATCTTTAAATGGTTTTAATTCATTTCTTGTTAAATAAGTCTTTTTTTCATATATTTCTCTTAATTCCTCATCACTGTAGTTCATATTTTCTCCTATAAATTAACATCTTATATATGCTTATTCTTATTATTTGTAATTAAATCTTGAATAATAATATCAATATAGCGATAGGCATTAACAAAAGAAGATCCATCTTCAAATGATAAACGATATATTGCAATATATTCTTCATAATTAGAAAAATAGTTATTAAGCATATCAATTAAACTATCATAATCATAATTGAACATTTCTAAATTAGCATAAAAATAAGCACAAAGCATAAATGGTAAAATGGGACATTTCGACCATTTATCACTATATTTCATACCATTCTCTTCTAATTTTTTAAAATTATTAATACCATTATATTTTATTTCACTATCCCAAAATAATCCAAATTTACCTAAATAAATATTTAAATGTTCTTCTTTAACTCTTTCAGGTAATAAAAGAGAGATTAAATCCATTATATCCTTTATTTCTGTTAATTCTTGTCCATAACAAAAATAATTAATTAATTTTTCATCAATATATTCTAATTTACCAATACTACGTACTTCTTCTAATACTTCAATGATTTTATTTAATACTTTTGGTGAAACACTTTTCGCCTTTAAAACAATTAACGAAAGAACTGGGTAAATATCTAAATATTCCGGATGTTCTTTACATAATTTGTCAATTTCTTCAATTTTTATATCATTTGACATACAAAAACTCCATAATCGAGTTAATATTATATAATAATAATTACTTAATGTCTATAAAAAAAGCACCAAATGGTGCTGGATACTATAGTTTCCACTATAACTATCAATATTATTATATGAAATATTATTCTTTTCATGATTATATATCATGAGGATTAAAAGATACTTCTATTTTAATTTTACTATTTGCTTTATAATGATTAATTAAATCTCTTAATACTTTTTTTAAATCTAATTCCTTTTTATATTTCATAATAATACTAAAACGATAAATTTTATTTACCATAAAAGGATGCATCATACTAGGTCCAATAATAATTTTATCAGGTAATTTTCCCTCTAAAAGATTTTTTATTTTATTAGTTTCCTTACTTAATAATTCATATTCCTTTGATTTTATTATAACTTCACATAGATAAAAGTATGGTGGATATTTACCATATAATCTTTCTTTCATTTCTTTCTCATAAAACCCTAAATAATTATTTTCTTTGGCGTAGATAATAGCATAATGATCAGGATTATATGTTTGAATAAGTACATCTCCTTTTTTTTCGCTTCTTCCACTTCTACCCGCTACTTGCGAAAGTAAAGAAAAAGTATTTTCACTACTTAAATATGATGGAATAAACAAAGAATTATCAGCATTTAAAATTCCTACTAAAGTTACATTAGGAAAATCAAGGCCTTTACTAATCATCTGTGTACCAAGTAAAATATCATACTCGCCTTTTGAAAAAGATGTTATCATTTTATCATGGCTACCACGTTTTGTTGTAGTATCCAAATCCATACGAAGAACACGTGATGTAGGAAACATTTTTTCTATTTCCTCTTCAATTTTCTCTGTTCCACTGCCAAGTTCGCGCATTGCCTTTTCATGACATTTAGGACATATCTCAACCTTTTTATTGGCATAACCACAATAATGACAACGCATTAAATCCTTATTTTTGTGATATGTTAAACTAATGTCACAGTTAGGACATTTCATAACATAACCACAATTAGAACAAATTAAGGTACTAGAGTACCCTCTTCGATTTTGAAGAAGAATTATTTGTTCTTTTTTATTTAATTTTTCTTTAATCATCAAATACAAAGTTTTCGAAAAAGATGTTTTATTTATCTTTTCTTCTTGCGTCATATCACAAAGAATAATATTAGGAAGCATTGCTTTACCTGCTCTTTTATCAAGAGTAAGTAACTGATATAATCCTTTCATACTACGGGCATACATATCAAGTGTTGGCGTAGCGCTTCCAAGAACAAGTGGACATTTATGATATTTACATCTTTCCTTGGAAACCATAATTGCATCATATCTTGGCATTACATCCTGCAAATAATTATCAGAGTGAGCTTCATCGATTATAATAATACCTATATTAGAAAGTGGTGCAAAAACACTACTTCTAGTACCAATAACGACATCAACCTCACCTTTTTTTATTCTACGATACTCATCAAATCTCTCGCCATCAGATAGACCAGAATGTAACACTGCAACACGATTAAATCGCGATTCAATACGTTTTAATAATTGATTAGTTAAAGTTATCTCTGGAACCAAATATAAACAAGTTTTATTATTTTTAATAACTTCATCCATTAATGCCATATAAACTTCTGTTTTACCACTACCTGTTATACCAAATAATAGATAATTCTTGTCCGTACCTAAATTATTTTTAATTTCTTCAAAAACATTTTTTTGATCATCATTTAACTCATATTTAGGAAACTCTATATTTTCATATTTCTCTCTTCGATATTCCTCTATTTCAATTTTCTTGATAATTCCTTTTTTTAATAACGTATCAACAGAAGAATTTATCTTTTTAAGTTCACTGTAAAGACAACGTCCAGTTTCATTAATTTTGTCAATAATTTGTTGTTGTTTATCACTTAATTCCACATTTAAATTGTCAATTTCTATCATTTTTTGATATTTAATATTAACACAACTTCCATTTTTAGCTTTCAATGCCTTAGGAAGCATTGCCTGATATGAACTAATTAAAGTAGATAATGTTTCATCACTTAACCATTTTCCTAGACTTAATAGTTCATCGTTTAATATTACTTCACTATCAATGACATCTAGTATATCTTTAATTTCATAATCATTATCAAAATCATCTAGTATTTCTAAAACAAAACCTTCTAATTTTTGATTATTAAATGGTACTAATACCCTTATTCCTACTTTAATACTATCTTTTAATTCATCACTAACATGATATGTAAATGTCTTATCAATATTAAATGCCGATAATTCAATTAATACTTTAATATACATACTATCACTCTCTTTTATTTAATATTAGCATAACTTAATAATTAAAGTCTATTATTTTACAAAAATTAATTTTAGTTTTAAAAAAAGCTGTCTTCTGACAACTTTTTCATTAATAATTTTTATTTTTATGATGGAATGAATGTTCCATTCTCGTCCCATGTACCAGAAACTTGTGTAAATTCTGGATGAACTGGAGTATAATGAAACATTTCTGTAAAATCGATACTTGATTTTATATTCCAATTATTTATGGCTGATGCATCTGTTAGACTTACATTCTCAAAAAACATTCTAGACATATATACTGCACTTGATACATCCCAGTTTTCTAACCCTTCTAATGTTGTTACAGTTGATGCACTTGTTTGATTAAACATATTATGGAAATTTTGCACCTTACTTACATTCCAATTTTCAAATGGTAAATATGATTTTACATTTACATTCTGAAACATAGACTGCATATTCTCTACTTTTGATACATTCCAATTAGCAAGTGGTGAGAAATCTATTACTGAATCATTTGCTTTTAATCTACCTGCGCTCATTCCAAACATCGAGGCCATAATGGTTACATTAGAAGTACTCCAATTAGATAAAGGACTAAAATCTATTAAATTAGAACAATCCCAAAAAACAGTATTCATTAAATTTACACTTGATACATTCCAATTAGCAAGTCCAGATACGTTATTTAAGCTAGTACATCCTTGAAACATCTGACTCACATTAGTTACATTGGAAACATTCCAATTGGCAAGTCCAGATACGTTATTTAAGCTAGTACATCCTTGAAACATCTGACTCACATTAGTTACATTGGAAACATTCCAATTAAGTAATCCATTTACATCACTTAAATTTACGCACTGGTAAAACATCATAGCCATATTTGTAACATTTCTCACATTCCAATTCTTTATTTCATCAAGGTTGGATAGGCTAGACATGCCAAACATACCCATCATATTAGTTACATTATCTACTCTAAAATTATTTGAATTAAAAGTTTTTAAATTTGACATAAAAGAAAATAGAGCTTGAGAATTTTCTGGTGCATAAATAGTATCATTAGCTACTACTATTGCTTTATATGTATTTGTTCCTAATCCATCATCAACAGTATAAACTGTAACTGGTCCTTCACTTGTTATATCTGTTGCATCAAAGGAAGATAAAGGATTTGCTGGGGCTACTCCATCTTTATGAAATTCTATACTCGTTATATTCCTCATTATACTTCTCCAATCTTGAATACTAGTTAAATTATTTAATACATATTGTTTCTCTTCTTCTACCCAGATTCCTTCATTTGCTTCTACTTTTACTTTAAATGATAATGGGGTACTTGAAAAACTATTCCATTCATCTGTTGTAAATACTACTCTTCCTGCTGCCCATTCACTTGTTGTCTCTCCATATACTAAATTATTATTTTCTATTCTTGAATATGTATCACTTATAGCTATATTATTTGTATCTATATAGGCAGTTATATCAATGCTTCCATCTACTCCATTTTGATCTGGTTTTATG